>ENA-OQAA01000026-OQAA01000026.1-human-gut-metagenome-genome-assembly--contig:-NODE-26-length-92373-cov-3.168257_pt1 | contig 92373 bp, 102 predicted proteins | sample MGYA00242489_ERZ504515 | MGnify/ENA primary metagenome ERZ504515 (study PRJEB26092, sample SAMD00036237) | human gut metagenome | host: Homo sapiens | study: EMG produced TPA metagenomics assembly of... | reverse complement strand
AATTGTCCGATCAAGTGAAAGAAATTATTCGGAAAAACGGTGAACTGTATCGGATCGGTCTTCACGGACCGGATATTTTCTTCTATTATTTTATTTTTAAGAATCACGTAAGCAGTGTAGGATACCGTATGCACAAAGAAAAAGCCCGGGCATTTTTCGCCCAGGGAATGGCGCAGGTCAGAGAGACTGGTGATGAGGCGCTTCTTGCCTATCTTCTTGGCTTTGGCTGTCATTATCTTCTGGACTCTTCCTGTCATCCTTTTGTCAATGAAATGAATGATAAGGCAGAATTTCCCACAGCCTTCTGGAAATTGAATTTGACCGCTTCCTTATGGGAGAAAATGGGAAAAATCCATATGCCTTTTATCCTTCTGATTGTATCAAAGCAAAACGCAAAAATGCGGAGGAAATCCACAAGGTTTTTCCTCTTGTAAAAACAGGAGATATTCTTCTGAGCCTTAAACTGATGAAATTTATGACAAATCTGCTGGTATGTGACGATGGCGGGACGAGACGGGCGCGTCTGTCGAAGCTTTCCAGCTTGGAGGAAGAAGAGCACAGTCTGCTTTGATCGATCACTATATGATGGCTCAGCCGGCAGGTGGCAGCAGGGAACCTGTGGAACAGCTGAATACATTGTTTGAAAAAGAGGTGAAAGAGGCACCGGCAGAATTGCTGGAGCTGTATCAGCTTTCCCAGGAGGACATGCTGTTGTCTGAGCGATGGAATCTGACTTACAATGGTTAGCTGTGATATACAAACTGAAAATTGAACCAATTTCAGGGACAGGTATTTTGTAAGATACCTGTTCTTTTTATCAGGCAAAACTTGTAGAGTGAGCTTTGCATAGTTTGGGACAGGTCCGCGTAAAATACTATAAACGGAATGTGGGGTGGACTATGAAAAGCAGATACAGATTCTTTTGTTTTACACTGACTTTTGTACTTGTTTTATGCACTGCTGCCCAGGTGTCAGGAAGCACTGGCACAGATGAAAAAAAGGCTGTCAGTTCCATTGTGCAAATGATACCGGCAGCTGTTGATATGAAAGAAACAGACGGACCTGGAAATCTCTATGCCTTATCAGCAGTTCTTATGGATGGGGATTCTGGCCGGGTACTGTACGAAAAAGAGGGCTATACAGCTCGCCCGAATGCCAGTACCACAAAGGTAATGACCTGTATCCTTGCCTTGGAAAAGGGCTCCGGTGATGATTATGTAATGGTGTCAGAAAATGCGGCCTCTCAACCAGAAGTAAAGCTGAATTTAAAGGAAGGGGAGCAGTATTACCTGGAAGATCTTCTTTATTCTTTAATGTTGAAAAGCCATAATGATACGGCTGTGGCAATTGCTGAACACATTGGCGGTTCTGTGGAAGGGTTTGCAAAAATGATGAATGCAAAAGCAAAGGAGATTGGCTGCACGAACACTCATTTTGTTACGCCAAACGGTCTTGACAGTGCAGATGCAGGAGGTATTCATCAGACTACCGCGAGAGATCTGGCTTTGATCATGAGCTATGCGGTGAAAAATAAAGCATTTCTTCATATTACGCAGACCAAGGATTATTCTTTTTCTGATATTTCAGGAAAACGTCAGTTTTCTGTCCATAATGCAAATGCATTTCTTGATATGACTCCGGATGCCATTTCAGGAAAAACAGGTTTTACAGGAAATGCGGGTTATTGTTATGTGGCAGCCTGTGAAAATGAGGAAAGAAAATTTATTATTTCCCTTCTTGGCTGCGGCTGGCCGAATAATAAGACATATAAATGGAAAGATGCCATGAAACTGCTGGAATATGGCAAAGCAAATTTTCACAAGGAAACCTATTGGCAGGAGCCGGAGATTCCGGCTATACCAGTAAAGGATGGGACTGACGAAAGCAGCGGGAAAGAATCTGGTAAGGAAAACCAGGAAAATTCCGGGAGAATTTTCACAGAAACTGGGACAGGTTTCGCAGATGTATATATAAATGGCCGGATTCAGGCATCTGATTCTGACAAAAAGAAACAGATCCTTCTGAAAGAAGGGGAAAAGATTACCTGCCATCTGCGTATTGAGAAAAATTTGACAGCACCTGTGAAAAAGGGGCAGAAAATTGGTCAGGTCACTTTTTGTCTTGGAGAACTTGTCCTGGATAACTATTTTGTGACAGCAGATCGCAATATTGTCAAAATCACCTATTTATGGTGCGCAAACAAGGTGTTTCATGACTTTTTTCACTAAAAAGCCTGACGGAATATGTATGATATATAAAAAAATCCCCCGAAAATCGAGGGATTTTTTGCATAAAAACACGGAAAACTATTGAAAAATTGTGTGAAAAAATGTACAATTAGAATCGGCAGAATTTTTGGTTATACTTTTAAATTATTATAAAATGGAGGGCAAGAAAGAATGAGTAACGCAACACAAAGTTTAGCGGGCACAAGAATCACTTCTTTGCTTGACGCGAACAGTTTTGTTGAGATCGGCCAAAGTGTAACAGCCAGAAATACAGATTTCAACATGACTGAGAAAAAAGCACCTTCAGACGGTGTTATTACCGGATATGGTGTAATCGATGGAAATCTGGTGTATGTGTACAGCCAGGATGTTTCCGTACTGAACGGAACCGTTGGTGAAATGCATGCCAAGAAGATTACCAGACTTTATGATATGGCTATGAAGACCGGTGCTCCGGTGATCGGCCTGATCGATTGTGCAGGTCTCCGTCTTCAGGAGGCAACTGACGCATTGGAAGCATTCGGTGAAATTTATATGAAACAGACTCTGGCATCCGGACTGATTCCACAGATCACAGGTATCTTCGGTACCTGCGGTGGTGGTATGGCACTTGTACCGGCACTGACAGACTTCACATTTGTTGAAGAGAAGAAAGGCAAACTGTTTGTAAACACCCCGAACGCCCTTGAAGGCAATCACGTTTCCAAATGTGACACATCCTCTGCCAGATTCCAGAGCGAAGAGACAGGTCTTGTAGACGGAATCGGCACTGAGGACGAGATCCTTGGAAAAATCCGTGAACTCGTAACATATCTGCCATCTAACTGCGAAGACACTGATTCTTACATGGAGTGCACAGACGACCTGAACCGTGTATGCGAGGATATTGAGAACTGCACAGGCGACACAGCCATTGCACTTTCCAGAATCGCTGATAACGGACAGTTCTTCGAGGTAAAAGCTGACTACGGCAAGAGTGTTGCTGTTGGATTTATCAGACTGAACGGCGCTACCGTTGGTGCTGTTGCAAACAGAAGCGAGTGCTATGATGCAGAAGGCAAAAAGGTATGGGAGTCTGATGGTACCCTTAGTGCACGCGGTGCAAGAAAAGCAGCAGAGTTCGTAAAATTCTGTGACGCTTTCGAGATCCCGGTACTTACTCTTACAAATGTAAACGGATTCAAGGCTACTGTATGTGGCGAGAAGATGATGGCGAAATCTGTCGGAGCACTGGTTCATGCATTTGCAGACGCTACTGTTCCGAAGGTTAACGTTGTGATCGGCAAAGCATTTGGAACCGCTTACACAGCTATGAACAGCAAAGCAATCGGTGCAGACATGGTATACGCATGGGAGAACGCAGAGATCGGTATGATGGATGCAGACCTTGCAGCCAAGATCATGTATGCAGGCGATGACGCAGCAGCTCTTACTGAGAAAGCAGCTGAGTACAGAGAACTGCAGAACTCTGTTTCCTCTGCAGCAGCAAGAGGATATGTTGACACCATTATCAGCCCGGCTGATACAAGAAAATATGTGATCGGTGCATTTGAAATGCTGTTCACAAAAAGGGAAGAACGTCCGTCCAAGAAACACGGCACGGTCTAAGCGAGGTGGAGCATATGAAACAGATTTTTAAGAAGTATCCTCCCTTTGCACAGTACTTCTCATGATGGCAGTTCTCACTCTTACCGGAGTATCCTCCGTATGGGCAGCTGATGAGGTAGATGACACGGTAAAGCAGACCCTGGTCACTACTGCTGAGGGACTTACCGATACCATCATTGCTCTCAGTGATGAAGATATTGAGAATTATACCAAGTCATCTGATGAGTTTACTGTTGGTGCAATGACTGCATGGGCAGGCTCCAAGGATGAAGTTGGGGCTTTAAAGGAGAGAACCGGAGAGACAGAGGTGAAGGCTTCTGACGATGGATATACCGTTACTGTACCGGTCTCCTTTGAGAAAGCAGATGCAAATTTCGTTTATATTTTCGATGCTTCTACAGGAGCACCTACATCCCTTACTGTTGATGTACAGTACTCCATGGCTGAGACCTTAAGAAGAGCTGTTATGAATACTATCATGGGTATTGCAATCGTATTCATCGTTCTTATTTTCCTAAGCTTCCTGATCTATCTGTTCAGATTCATCCCGAATCCGGAAGCAAAGAAAAAAGCTCAGGCAGCAGCCCCTGCACCTGCTCCGGTGGCAGCACCAGTAGAAGTTGCAGAAGCAGACGATACAGAACTGATCGCGGTTATCGCAGCAGCAATTGCAGCAGCTGAGGGAACCACTACAGATGGATTCGTTGTACGTTCCATCCGCAAAATCAATCGTAAAAAGAGATAAATACAGGAGGATCCTAAAATGAAAAGTTATACAATTACCGTTAACGGAACAGCATATGAAGTAACTGTTGAAGAGACAGGAAGCGTTTCTGCACCAGCAGCTGCAGCTCCTGCAGCAGCTCCGAAGGCAGCACCTGCACCGAAGGCAGCTCCGAAGGCAGCAGCCGGAGCAGGCGCAGTTAAGGTTGCAGCTTCCGTACCTGGAAAGGTTCTGAAAATCGCAGCAAGCGTTGGACAGGCTGTAAAAGCCGGAGACAACATTGTAATCCTGGAATCCATGAAGATGGAGATCCCGGTTGTAGCTCCTCAGGACGGAACCGTTGCAAGCATTGATGTTGCAGAAGGTGCCTCTGTAGAAAATGGAGATACCCTGGCAACAATGAACTAAGTCGGGAGGTAATAGGATGTCTTACGTAGCAGACACTTTGTCCAACCTGATCCATCAGACCGCATTTTTTAATCTGACATGGGGTAACTACCTGATGATCGTGGTTGCTTGTGTATTCTTATATCTTGCCATTGCAAAGGGATTTGAGCCTCTGCTGCTTGTTCCCATTGCATTTGGTATGCTCCTTGTTAATATTTATCCGGACATTATGGCAAATCCGGAAGACATGTCCAACGGTGTTGGTGGTCTTCTTCATTACTTCTACATCCTTGATGAGTGGAGTATTCTTCCTTCCCTTATCTTTATGGGTGTAGGTGCCATGACAGACTTTGGTCGCTGATCGCGAACCCGAAGAGCTTCCTGATGGGTGCTGCAGCACAGCTCGGTATCTATATGGCTTACTTCCTTGCAATCTTCCTTGGATTCAACGGAAAAGCAGCAGCAGCAATCTCCATCATCGGTGGTGCAGATGGTCCGACCTCCATTTTCCTTGCAGGTAAGCTTGGTCAGACTGCTCTTATGGGACCGATCGCCGTGGCTGCATATTCTTATATGTCACTGGTTCCGATCATCCAGCCTCCGATCATGAAACTGTTTACCACTGAGAAAGAGCGTAAGATCAAGATGGAGCAGCTTCGCCCTGTATCCAAGCTTGAGAAGATCCTCTTCCCAATCGTAATCACAATCGTTGTCTGCATGATCCTTCCGACAACAGCTCCTCTGGTTGGTATGCTTATGCTTGGTAACCTGTTCAGAGAGTGCGGCGTTGTAAAACAGCTTACAGAGACAGCTTCCAATGCACTTATGTACATCGTAGTTATCCTTCTTGGTACATCTGTTGGTGCTTCCACAAGTGCAGAGGCATTCCTGAATGTGGATACTTTGAAGATCGTTGTATTAGGTCTTGTGGCATTTGCATGTGGTACTTTCGGCGGTGTTATGCTCGGAAAGGTTATGTGCAAGCTTACAGGCGGCAAGATCAATCCGCTTATCGGTTCCGCCGGTGTATCTGCGGTACCTATGGCAGCCCGTGTTTCCCAGAAGGTTGGTGCTGAGGCAGATCCTACCAACTTCCTTCTGATGCATGCAATGGGACCAAACGTTGCCGGTGTTATCGGTACAGCCGTTGCTGCCGGAGCATTTATGGCTATTTACGGAATCTAATAATGATACCAGAAATTCGGATTTTTCCCGGCTTTCTATAGTGAAACCGGGAAGTCCGGATGAACTAAATAAATAAGGAGAACAATTATGGCAGAAATTGAAAAAAAACCTGTTAAAATTGTGGAAACCATTCTGCGTGATGCACATCAGTCCCTGATTGCAACCCGTATGACAACAGAGCAGATGCTTCCAATCGTTGATAAACTTGATAAAGTAGGCTACCATGCAGTTGAGTGCTGGGGCGGTGCTACTTTCGATGCAAGCCTTCGTTTCCTTCATGAGGATCCGTGGGAAAGACTTCGTAAATTACGTGCAGGATTCAAGAACACAAAGCTGCAGATGCTTTTCCGTGGCCAGAACATTCTTGGATATCGTCCATACGCTGATGATGTAGTAGAGTATTTTGTTCAGAAATCTCTGGCAAATGGTATCGATATCATCCGTATTTTCGACTGTATGAATGACCTTCGTAACCTTCAGACTGCTGTACATGCTGCAAACAAAGAGCATGGCCATGCACAGGTTGCTCTTTCCTATACACTTGGTGATGCGTATACTCTTGAGTACTGGACAAGCATTGCAAAACGTATTGAGGAAATGGGTGCAGACTCTATCTGTATCAAAGATATGGCCGGCCTTCTTCTTCCATATAAGGCAACTGAGCTTGTTACAGCCCTGAAAGAGACTGTTAAGATCCCGATCGATCTTCATACACATTACACCTCTGGTGTAGCTTCCATGACTTACTTAAAAGCTGTTGAAGCTGGTGTTGATATCATCGATACTGCAATGTCTCCATTTGCACTGGTACTTCCCAGCCTGCAACTGAGGTTATGGTTGAGACCTTCAAAGGCACTCCATATGATACCGGATTTGATCAGCAGCTTCTTGCTGAGATCGCAGACTACTTCCGTCCAATGCGTGACGAGGCTCTTGAGAGCGGCCTTCTGAATCCGAAGAACCTTGGCGTAAACATCAAGACTCTTCTGTATCAGGTACCAGGTGGTATGTTATCCAACCTTACTTCCCAGCTGAAAGAGCAGCATGCAGAAGACAAGTTCTATGATGTTCTTGAGGAAGTTCCGCGTGTACGTAAAGATCTTGGTGAGCCGCCGCTTGTTACTCCGTCTTCCCAGATCGTTGGTACACAGGCTGTATTTAACGTTCTCATGGGCGAGAGATACAAGATGGTTACCAAAGAGACAAAAGATGTTCTCAGCGGAAAATATGGTGCTACAGCAAAACCATTCAATCCAGAAGTTCAGAAGAAATGTATCGGTGACACACAGCCGATCACATGCCGTCCGGCAGATCTTCTTGAGAATGAGCTGGGCAAACTTGAAGGCGAGATGGCACAGTATAAAGAGCAGGATGAGGACGTTCTGTCCTATGCACTGTTCCCACAGGTTGCTACTGACTTCTTCAAGTATCGTCAGGCTCAGGAGAAAAAGGTGGATGAGACGGTTGCTGATACCAAAAACGGAGCATATCCGGTTTAATCAGTGAGGAATAATTTGTCAGTGTCTGGCTATAGACACTTTGCTGACAAAAATAATGAAAGACACGTGCAGAGAAGCCTTTTGCACGTGTCTTTTTGAAAAATATAAGTAAAATTTGTGTAACTTTCGGTAGTTACTGAATAGTTGCAAATCTGTTTTATGAAAGGTATGTAAATGAGTAAAATACTGATCATAGGCGGCGGTGCTGCCGGAATGATGGCCGGTGTTTATCTGGCAAGGGCAGGACATGAGGTCCACATCCTGGAGAAAAACGAGAAACTTGGAAAGAAAGTGTATATTACAGGAAAAGGCAGATGCAATGTTACAAATAACTGTGACACGGAAGAACTGTTCCGGGCAGTTATGTCTAACCCGAAATTCCTGTACAGTGCTTTCTATTCTTTCACGCCCCAGGATGTAATGGAATTCTTTGAAGAAGCGGGAGTTCCACTGAAGACAGAGAGAGGCAACCGGGTTTTCCCTGTGTCTGACCATTCTTCAGATATTATCCGCGGTCTGGAACGGGAACTTAAGAAAGCTGGTGCCCATATCCATCTTCGCACAGAGGTGAAAACGGTGAAGGTCAGTCCCTATGAGGAACCGGACGTGGATGAGAAAAAGGCACATCACAGCCGGGTAACAGGTGTAGAACTGGCAGATGGAAGTTTTATGGAGGGCGAGCATGTTCTGGTTGCCACTGGAGGACTTTCCTATCAGTCAACAGGCTCCACAGGTGACGGCTATCGCTTTGCGGAGGAAACCGGCCATAAAGTAACGGAGCTTTCTCCGTCACTGGTTCCTCTTAAGACAAAAGAGGATTATATCCCAAGACTTCAGGGACTTTCCTTAAAAAACACCGAACTTACGATTAAGTCAGGCAAAAAGGTGCTCTTCCAGGATTTTGGTGAGATGATGTTCACCCACTTTGGCGTGACAGGCCCCATGATTTTATCTGCAAGCGCACATATTGGCAAACAACTGCAGAAATCCGGAGAATTGAATGCTTATCTGGATCTGAAGCCTGCCCTTACCATGGAACAGCTGGATGCCAGGATTCTGCGGGAATTTGAGGCAGGACAGAATAAACAGTTTAAGAATGTGATCGGCGTACTTTTTCCATCATCCTTACACCTGTCATGCTGGAACTGGGTGGTATTTCTCCGGAAAAAAAGATACACGATATTTCCAGAGAAGAAAGAATTCGCTTTGAAGAACTGGTGAAAGCTTTCCCATTTACCATCAATGGAATGGGAGAATATAAAGAAGCAGTTATTACAAGAGGCGGTGTTTCTGTGAAGGACATTCAGCCGGGAACTATGGAATCCCGAAAGGTAAAAAATCTCTATTTTATTGGAGAAGTGCTTGACCTGGATGCGGTAACCGGTGGCTATAATCTTCAGATTGCCTGGTCAACTGCGTATCTGGCAGCCATGGCATTGAAAAATGGATGAAAATCTGTTATAAATGTAAGAAGTGAAAAAACTGCGATTTAAGAGGAGGTAACAGAGAAAATGGGATGTAACATTGCCATTGACGGGCCGGCAGGAGCAGGCAAAAGCACAATTGCAAAGAGAGTGGCAAAGGAGCTGTCTTTTATCTATGTAGATACAGGCGCTATGTACCGCGCCGTAGCACTTTATCTGCTGAGAAATGAAATTGATGGAACAGATGCGGAAGCAGTTGCAGATAACTGTCAGAGCGCTGAGGTTTCCATTCGATATGAAAATGGAGAGCAGGTTGTAATTCTTAACGGTGAGAATGTAAATCAGTATATCCGTACGGAAGAGGTTGGAAACATGGCATCCAAAACATCTGCAAACCCGGCGGTAAGGGCACATCTTCTCAATCTTCAGAGAAATCTGGCAGCAAAGAACGATGTTGTAATGGATGGCAGGGATATTGGAACGGTAGTTCTTCCGGACGCACAGGTGAAGATTTTATCTTACTGCCAGCGTGGAGACAAGGGCTAAGAGACGTTATGATGAATATCTTGGAAAGGGCGAGAGCGCTGATCTTGAAGAAATCAAGAAGGACATTGAGAAACGTGATCATCAGGATATGACAAGAGAAATTTCTCCTCTTCGCCAGGCTGAGGATGCAGTGCTTGTGGATTCTTCTCTTATGAACATTGAGGAAGTGGTAGCTGCGATCCTTGGAATTTACAAAGATAAGGTGGAATAAACCATGGAAGTAAAAGTTGCAAAAACAGCAGGCTTTTGCTTTGGCGTGCAGCGTGCAGTGGATAAGGTATATGAACTGATCGACAGCTGCCAGGACAGGCTTTTTACCCTGGGCCCCATCATCCATAATGAAGAAGTGGTAAATGATCTGGAAAAGAAAGGTGTCCGTGTTGCTTCAGAAGAAGAACTGAAAACTCTTCCAAAGGGCAGCACCGTAGTGATCCGCTCACACGGTGTTGGAAAAAAAGTCTACGATCAGCTGAAAGAGTGCGGTCTTTCCTATGTGGACGTGACCTGTCCTTTTGTCCTGAAGATCCACCGAATTGTGGAAAAGGAGAGCAAAGCCGGTTCCCATATCGTGATCATTGGAGATCCGGATCATCCTGAGGTTGTGGGAATCTGCGGCTGGTGTATAGGATCCTATACTGTGATCCGCACCAAACAGGACGCACTGGATTTCGTGCCTCCGGAAAGCAAAAATGTGTGTATTGTGTCGCAGACCACATTTAATTATAATAAATTTAAAGATTTAGTTGAAATTCTCCGCGAAAAGAGGTATGATAATACTGTTTTAAATATTCTTAATATTTTAAACACTATTTGTAATGCTACCGAAGAACGGCAGAGAGAAGCAAAGAGCATAGCCGGAGAGGTAGACACTATGTTAGTCGTAGGAGGCCGACATAGTTCCAATACTCAAAAGCTGTTTGAAATATGTAAAAAGGAATGTGAAAATACTTACTATATACAAACACCTGTAGACTTGGATTCAGATATGTTCCAATGCAGTAGTTATGTAGGTATTACAGCAGGGGCTTCAACCCCAAAGAAAATTATTGAGGAGGTTCAAGAACATGTCAGAATTAAGTTTTGAACAGATGCTGGAAGATTCCGTAAAAACAATCAGAAATGGAGAAATCGTACAGGGAAAGGTCATCGATGTGAAAGAAGATGAAATTATCCTGAATATTGGCTATAAAGCTGATGGTATTATCACCAAGAGTGAATATAGCAATGATCCTTCCGTAGTACTCACAGACGCTGTACATGTAGGTGACTCCATGGAAGCCAAAGTGCTTAAGGTAAACGATGGCGAAGGCCAGGTTATCTTAACCTACAAGAGACTTGCTGCAGAGAAAGGCAATAAACGCCTTGAGGAAGCATTCGAGAATCAGGAAGTATTAAAAGCTCCTGTAACTCAGGTACTTGACGGTGGATTATGTGTTAACGTTGAGGAGACACGTGTATTCATTCCTGCAAGCCTTGTTTCCGACACATATGAGAAAGATCTCAGCAAATATGCTGATCAGGAGATTGAGTTCGTTATCACAGAGTTCAATCCAAGAAGACGTCGCATCATTGGTAACCGCAAACAGCTTCTTGTTGCTGAGAAAGCTAAGAAACAGCAGGAGCTTATGGAGCGTATCCATGTTGGCGATACAGTAGAGGGTGTTGTTAAGAACGTTACAGATTTTGGTGCATTCATCGATCTGGGCGGCGCTGACGGACTGCTTCACATCTCTGAGATGTCCTGGGGCAGAGTAGAGAACCCGAAGAAAGTCTTCACAGTTGGTGAGACTGTAAAGGTTATGATCAAAGATATCAAGGGCGAGAAGATTGCTCTTACAATGAAATTCCCAGAGGAGAATCCATGGCTTACAGCTGCTGAGGATTTCGCTGTTGGAAACGTAGTAACTGGTAAAGTTGCACGTATGACAGACTTCGGTGCATTTGTTGAGCTTGCACCTGGCGTAGATGCACTTCTTCATGTATCTCAGATTTCCAGAGAGCACGTTGCAAAACCATCTGATGTGCTTACAATCGGACAGGAAATCCAGGCTAAAGTTGTTGAATTTCGAATAGGCGAAGATAAGAAGATCAGCCTTAGCATGAAAGCTCTTGAGGCTCCGGCTGAGGAAGAGTCTGTAGAGGAATAATTTAACCAAGAGGGAAGTGTTGTGCATTTCTCTTATCCCATGTAACTAACCGCCATTCACAGGATTTGTGAATGCGGTTAGTTTTGATATCATGAATATGATGTTGATAAAAAGACATTGTCTGTTAGAGCGTGTCTGGAAAAGGCTTTCTGCAAGATGTGCGTCACAATTTGCGGGAGATTTTGTCCGGATGAAGGCGCCGTAGCGGGCTACGACAACCGAATTCGGGTGAATCTCCCGCAAGTGGGGTGTTCAGATTGCGGGAATGATTTTTCAGATACGCTCTGGGGATGATGTCTTTTTTACGTGAGATTTTATATGCTTTGGAAGTTAGAGTATGTTTGAAAAAGGTTTCTGAATTTTAAAATATAGGTTGAAAGTTTATTTTAATTTCCAAAATAAATATTCCAGGGTATGTATTAAATATTGCTTTTGCTTTTCTTCATTTTCCAGAAATTCCTCTGTGCATGGAAACCAGGTATAACAGGTCTCTCTTGTAGCAGATTTTTTCAGTCCTTTTTCCATAAATTTGCTAATAGATTTAGGGACTGCCATGTCCTCTCCGGGCAGATAATCATAACTTTTGTAATCACTGTAATATTGGCGGATACGGCCATTTAAAGGCTTTACAAGGAGGCTTACCAGGTTGTCCTGACCTGTAATATAGAATTCTTCTGTGCCGTTAGAAAAGGAAGCGGGCAGGCTGTAATGGGGGGTTATCTGCAAAATCAGATTGTCCCCGTCAAAATCAGTTCCGCGAACAGTAAATGCACCATCCCTGAGCGCAAGATACCCCATCATCTTAAACACATCTCCAAGTCCGAGAAGATCTTCCATATTGTGTCCCATAACCGTATCCAGGTCTGTCTGCTCCTGGTGTGCCATATATTTTTTATAGATTTTAATGCATTCCCCGCCATTACAGTAAATGCGCTTCTGTTCTCCTAGAAAGGCTTCCATCTGTTCCTGCTTTAACCCTGGGAGCTTTAAAAATCCCTTCAGAGGGCGAAGCACTTTATACAGGTCAAAAGAAGAAATCCCCTCAAAAGGATCTGGCAGCTCATAGAATTTATAACGAGCCTGAAGGTAAGGCTGATCAAAAGAATCTCCATTGTATTGGATGGTACAGCTGAAATTTTTTATAAATTCTGAAAAAACCTCCAATAATGCTTTTTCTTCCCGGAAATCGGGTGCAAGCCACTGATATAGCTGCCAGGAACCAGATTCATAGCAAACTGCACCAATTAAATATAAAAAAGATGAATTTCGTCCCAATCCAGTGGTTTCAATATCATAAAATAATGGTGAAAAATTGACATCCTCAGCAGCATTTCCAGATAAATTTTTAACAGTCTCAAAGTCCGGAAAACCTTGTAAAATCGGCATTTTTTTAACAATCAGCATGTTTATACTCCTTTCATGGATTGTATTTAATTATACACAATTTTTTTATTTTTAGGTAGTGAATTTTTTTTACAAAATGCGGTATAGTAGAATGTATAGAATAGTCAGAATATATAAAGAAAAGGAGAAACCTATGTGGGATTTAGCAATTAATGGAGTGGATTTCTATCACATTGCCAATTGGTTTTACATATACAGTTTTCTTGGCTGGCTTTGGGAAACCTGCTACGTGTCTGTGCGAAAGGGCAAATTGATAAACAGAGGATTTATAAATGGTCCCCTGTGTACCATATATGGCTGTGGAGCTCTTGCTGTATACTTGATTCTTCTTCCCATCAGTGATAATCTGCTTCTTTTATTTGTGGGTGGAGTTGTAGTCGCCACTGTACTGGAATATGTGACAGCAGTGTTGATGGAGAATATTTTCCACACATCCTGGTGGGATTACAGTGATAACAAGTTTAATTTCCAGGGACGTATCTGTCTGGGCTGTTCCTTGGATGGGGGGTGTTTACCGTTGGGCTTTTCAGAGTGCTTCATCCGGTAGTTCAGGAATTTACAGAATTGTATACCAGAAGAACTGGAGAGGTGGCTGTCTGTGTAATTACAGTCGTTTACATTGTGGATTTTGCTTTTTCTGCAGCTGCCGCTTTCCATTTGCACGAGCGTATTCCTGCATGGGAGCAGGCACTGGATCAGATGCGTGCAGAACTGCTTGTACAGGCGCGTGAGAAGATGGAGAATCTGGAGGAGAGCAGCGGACTTTCCAGAGATAGAATCAAGAAACAGTTGGAGAATAAGCTGGGACGCTTGATGATGTTGCACTGATCAAGGAACTGGAAGAGAAGAGAACTGCTATGATGTCAGATATCTCTGAAGAGCTTCAGAAGCGTAAAGAGGCTATGGCTGGAAAGGTCAGCCACAACATGCAGCGTTTTGTAAAGGCATATCCAAATCTGAACCGTGGATATAAGCTCCATAAGAAATATGGATTTGGCAGGAAAAATAAAGACGCTGAATAAATACTCAGACAAAAGTGATATTAATAATATAAATCAAACAGACAATAAATCAGGTTGCTGCAGACAAAAGAGTCAGTGATCAATAATATAAAGGCGGTGAATATTAGTGCGATTAACTTTTAAAGGAGGCGTACACCCCTTCGAGGGGAAAGAAATGTCAAAGGACTGCCCGGTGGAGAAATATCTCCCTAAGGCAGATCTGGCGTATCCATTGTCCCAGCACATTGGTGCTCCGGCGAAGCCTGTGGTTGCAAAGGGGGACCACGTGCTTGCAGGCCAGATGATCGCAGAAGCAGGCGGATTTGTATCTGCCCCTGTTCATGCTTCTGTATCCGGTACGGTGAAAGGCATCGAGAAACGTCTGACAGCTACCGGAAGTATGGTAGATTCCATTATAGTGGAGAATGACGGACTGTATGAAGAGGTGGAATTCCACCCGGCAGATCCGGCTTCGCTTACCCGTGAGGAGATTATCGGAAGGATTCGCGATGGCGGTGTAGTAGGTCTTGGTGGTGCAGGCTTCCCCACACATGTGAAGCTTTCCCCCAAGGAGCCTGACAAGATTGAATACATATTGGTGAACGGTGCAGAATGTGAGCCCTATCTTACAAGTGATTACAGGCGCATGATGGATCATCCGGAGAAGGTTGTGGAAGGACTGAAAATCGTAGTCGGACTTTTTCAAAATGCAAAGGGTTGTATCTGCATTGAGGACAATAAGCCGGATTGTATTGCCAGAATGAAAGAACTGGCTGCCGGAGTCCCGAATATCGAAGTAAAAGAACTGATGACCAAATATCCCCAGGGTGGTGAGCGTACCCTGATCTATGCAGTGACAGGAAGAGAAATCAACTCATCCATGCTTCCAGCAGATGCCGGATGTATTGTAGATAATGTTGAAACAATATGCAGTATTTATGATGCAGTGGCACTTGGAAGACCGATCATGAAGCGGATTTTCACAGTAACTGGTAAGGGCATCAACCGTCCGGCACATTTTGAAGTCTGTACAGGAACGGATATGGCCGAACTGATCGACGCAGCCGGTGGCCTGAAGGAGCATGCCGGTAAGGTGATTTCCGGCGGTCCTATGATGGGATTTGCTATGTATGATCTTCATGTACATGTGTGAAGACCTCTTCTTCCTTCTGTGTATGCAGAGTGACCCGGTATCAGATGCGAAAGAGGAAGAGACAGCCTGCATTAACTGCGGACGCTGTGTAAGTGTCTGTCCCGGACATGTTATTCCGGCAAGACTTGCGACCTTTGCACAGCGCGGCGATATGGAGAGCTTCCAGAAGTTTGATGGAATGGAATGCTGTGAATGCGGCTGCTGCAGTTACATCTGTCCGGCCAAACGTCCGCTGACCCAGAGCATTAAGTCCATGCGTAAAATGGTTCTGGCAAGCAGGAAGAAGAAATAATAAGGGGGAAGAAACGAATGGAACAAAATGTTTAATGTATCATCTAATCCCCATGTCCGGGCAAGGATGACCACTGCAAAAATCATGCAGCTGGTTGTCATAGCGCTTTTGCCTGCTGCTTATGGGAATTTATAATCATGGATTAAAGGCTCTTGCCGTTCTGGTGGTATCCACCGGTTCAGCAGCGCTTGCAGAGTGGTTATATGATCATTTTATGCACAAAAAGAACACTGTGAAGGATTTCAGTGCAGTGGTAACCGGACTTCTTATCGGCCTGAATATGCCGGCAGGAATTCCGCTCTGGATCCCGGTGCTCGGCAGTATTTTTGCAATTATTGTGGTAAAACAGCTTTTTGGCGGTCTTGGACAGAACTTTATGAATCCGGCCCTGGCAGCCCGCTGTTTCCTTATGATTTCCTTTGCCGGCAAGATGACAGATTTTTCTGTATCAGACAGCTTTAAAGGTGCAGTTGACGGTGTGACAGGCGCCACTCCTCTGGCCGCTCTTCGTGACCATGGCTTTGTGGCAGGCTCCTCCGTTCCGGTTAAGAATCTGATTTTTGGTAATATCCAGGGAACTATCGGAGAGACTTCTGTAATTGCCATCCTGATCGGTGCAGCAATCCTGCTTTGCTACAAAGTGATCAGCGCCAGAATTCCGCTGACCTATATCGGCAGCTTTGCAGTATTTGTGATCATCTACATGCTCGCTTCCGGCAAAGGCTTTGATGTAAATTATCTGCTCACCCATCTCTGTGGTGGTGGTCTTATGCTTGGTGCATGGTTTATGGCGACGGACTACGTTACAAGCCCATTACACCAAAGGGGCAGTATGTATATGGCGTCTGTCTTGGTGTTCTTACCGGAATTTTCCGTATTTTCGGAGCTTCCGCAGAGGGCGTTTCCTATGCGATTATTTTCTGCAACCTGCTGGTACCTCAGATTGAGCGTTTCACCCGTCCGGTTGCTTTTGGAAAAGGAGGCGCGAAGAAATGAAAAATAAGATCGTAAAAGATACTCTTGCGCTGACCGTGATCACACTGGTTTCCGGGCTGCTTCTTGGTCTTGTAAACGATATTACAGCAGGTCCGATTGCAAGCCAGCAGGCGAAAGAGAAAGAAGAGGCATATAAGGCAGTATTTGCTGATGCAGCCAGCTTCGAGACAGTTACAAGCGGTGAGGATACGGATCTGGAAAGCTATCTGGATGAAAACGGTTTCAAAGCTCAGAATATTGATGAAGTCATGCTGGCAAAGGATGACCAGGGAAATGAACTTGGCTATGCCTTTACCGTAACAACCTCAGAAGGCTATGGCGGGGACATTCAGTTTGCCATGGGCGTTCAGGATGATGGAACTCTGAACGGAATTTCCATTTTATCCATCAGTGAGACCGCTGGTCTTGGTATGCGTGCAACTACAGATGATTTTAAAAATCAGTTCAAGGATAAGAACGTAGAGAAATTTACCTACACAAAAACTGGTGCCACCTCTGATGATGAGATCGATGCTTTAAGTGGTGCGACAATTACCACAAATGCCATGACAAATGGCGTCAATGCAGGACTTGCCGCATTCCGTTATGAGAAAGGGGGCAGCCAGAAATGAAAAAGAATACACCATCTGAACGACTGATAAATGGTATTATCAAAGAAAATCCTACTTTTGTGCTGATGCTTGGTATGTGTCCAACACTGGCCATCACCACATCTGCAATCAATGGTATCGGAATGGGACTTACCACAACGGTGATTCTGGCAGCATCCAACCTGATGATCTCCCTGCTCCGTAATTTTATTCCGGACAGTGTGCGTATGCCTGCTTACATTGTTGTTGTAGCATCCTTTGTAACAATTGTGCAGATGCTTCTCCAGGGCTTTATCCCGTTTTTGTATTCTTCCCTTGGAATTTACATTCCGCTGATCGTTGTAAACTGTATCATCCTGGGAAGAGCAGAGGCTTATGCATCCAAGAACAAACCAATTCCCTCACTTTTTGATGGTATTGGAATGGGACTTGGATTTACTTTAAGCATCACCTGCATCGGAGCAGTACGTGAGCTGATCGGTGCCGGCAGTATTTTCGGCAAACAGATCCTTCCTCTTGCAGACGCTGCAGCAGGAAAAATGAGCTATGAGCCGGTAACCATCTTTATTCTTGCACCTGGCGCATTTTTTGTCCTTGCATTTTTATCTGCGCTTCAGAACAAATTCAAGATTGGTGCTGCAAAACGGGGCATCGATCCAAGCAATCCGGATTGCAAGGGTGGCTGTGCTTCCTGCGGAAATTCCATGTGTTCGGGAAAAAGGGGGTAAGAGAAGATGAAAGAATTATTACTGATCATTGTAGCTCTGCGCTGGTAAATAACGTAGTCCTGAGCCAGTTCATGGGACTTTGCCCTTTCCTTGGAGTCTCCAAGACTACAGATACGGCAGCTGGTATGGGCGGTGCGGTTATTTTTGTAATCACCTTGTCCTCCTTTGTAACAAGTGTGATCTACAAGCTGATCCTTCAGCCGCTTGATCTGACTTACCTTCAGACCATTGTGTTCATTCTGATCATTGCAGCACTGGTGCAGTTCGTAGAAATGTTCCTGAAGAAAAGTATGCCTTCTCTTTACAAAGCACTTGGCGTGTATCTGCCTCTGATCACCACAAACTGCGCAGTTCTTGGTGTGGCTCTTACAAACGTGCAGAAGGATTACAATATTCTGGAAGGCACTGTAAACGGTTTCGCAACAGCATTTGGTTTCTCCATTTCTATTGTGCTGATGGCAGGAATCCGTGAGAAAATTGCCTACAACGATATTCCGGAAGCTTTCCAGGGATTTCCAACCGTTCTTCTGACAGCTGGACTGATGGCGATTGCGTTCTTCGGATTTTCAGGATTAATTTAAGGAGGCGTCGGATGAATATTAGTGCGATTATAGCAGCAACAATTCTGGTTGCAGCAGTAGGCCTCTTCATCGGTGTTTTTCTTGGAGCAGCCGGAAAAAATTTGCTGTTGAAATTGATGAGAAGGAAGTTGCCATAAGAGAAGCTCTTCCTGGAAATAACTGTGGTGGCTGCGGATATCCGGGCTGTGATGGTCTGGCAGCAGCAATTGCCAAAGGTGAAGCGCCTGTAAACCGTTGCCCGGTAGGCGGCGAGCCTGTTGGGAAAATAATTGCCGGTATTATGGGACAGGCGGCAGTTGAGACTGCCCGTCAGGTAGCTCATGTAAAATGCTCCGGAACCTGTGAAAAAGCGAAAGAAGAGTATATTTACACTGGAGTGGAAGACTGCGAGATGCTTCCTTTCGTGCCAAACGGCGGAGCAAAGACCTGTACATATGGCTGCTGTGGCTTTGGAAGCTGCGTAAAGGTCTGTCCATTTGATGCCATTCATATTGTAGATGGCATTGCAGTAGTAGATAAAGAAGCATGTAAAGCCTGTGGTAAATGTGTTGCCAAATGTCCGAGACATCTGATCGAGCTGATTCCGTACGACCAGAAAGTGGCTGTGGACTGCAGCTCCCATGATAAGGGCAAACAGGTGATGGATGCCTGTGAGATTGGCTGTATCGGCTGTAAGAAGTGCGAAAAAACATGTACAAACGGTGCAATTACCGTGGAAGATTTCTGTGCACATATTGATTATGAGAAGTGTACAGGATGCGGAGCCTGCAAGGAGGCCTGTCCGAGAGGGGTTATCCGGGAGGCATAAAATAAAAATGAAAAGCCTGTATTTTCAGACTGTTGGCATAGAATGTAAATTTTATGAGAACCAGCAGCTGGAATACAGGCTTTATTCTTGGGGTTAGAGCGTGTTTGAAAATTATTCCCACAATCTGCACGCCCCACTCCGCGGTATATTTTGCCCGAATTCAGTTGTCGTAGCCCGTTACGGCGCCTTTATTGTGACATACATCTTGCAGAAAACCTTTTTCAAACACGCTCTATTGTGCTATGATATTCTAATCGGGTTTTCCCGGAACGTTTTTATATTTCAATAAACAAAAGAGGAGACATGCATATGATCTGGAAATTACTATGGCTGTTTCTCATCTATTCCTTTGCAGGATGGGTGCTTGAGACAGTCCTTGCTTCCCTGAAACAGAAGAAATTCGCAAACAGAGGTATTATTAATGGACCATTCTGTCTGATCTATGGATTCGGCGGATTCTTCATTACTGCATTTACAAGAGAACTGACGGGCATCTGGCTGTTTCTTGGCTGTGCCATTGTAGCTTCCCTGCTTGAATGGATCGCTGGTCATTTAATTGAGATGTGGTATCACGAAAGATGGTGGGATTACCGCAAGATCAAGTGGAATCTGGACGGCTATGTCAGTGTGCCGACCTCCTGTGTCTGGGGTATTCTTGGTGTATTTGTGATCAAAATCGGAAATGGGCTTTGCATGTCCTTGTATGGCATGCTCCCAGGTCTTATAAGCAGAATTATCATACTGGTTTTGCTGGGATTTCTGGCAGTGGATGCTATTGCCACACTGACCATCCTTTTTGGGCACAGCAAGAATCCTGAAAGATGGATCGCTGCTGACCGGGATATTGATTCCGCAACAAAGAAGCTTGGGGCAAAAATTGATGATGTTGTAAATCGTCGAATTACCAAAGCATATCCTCAGAAGCAGCACACGGAGAGCGAAGAGGCACATCCGGAGATTTTTGCCTACGGCTGCAGCTTTTATAAAATCGTACTGCTGTTTTTTATTGGCGCATTTCTTGGAGATATTACAGAGACTATTTTCTGCAGGATCACAGCCGGATATTGGATGAGCCGCAGCAGTGTGGTATGGGGAGATTTCAGTATTGTGTGGGGACTTGCCATTGCAGCGGTTACAGCCCTTCTCTATAAATACAGAAACCGCTCCCAGCAGTTCCTTTTCTGGATGGGTACATTTCTTGGCGGTGCCTATGAATATATCTGCAGTGTTTTCACGGAAATTGTATTTGGAACTGTATTCTGGGATTACAGTGATATCCATTTAACCTTGGCGGCAGGATTAATCTTCTGTATTGCTTCTTCTGGGGATTTGCAGCAGTGGCATGGTTTAAAATATTCTATCCGCCTGTTTCCAGGCTGATCGAGAAGATTCCGGTGAAAATTGGAAAAATCATTACCTGGCTCCTTATTATATTTATGCTTGCTGACGGAATTGTATCCAGCGCTGCACTTGCGCGTTATAATGCCAGAAGCAATGGCATAGAAGCGGAAAACAGCTTTGAAAGCTGGGTGGACAAACATTTTGACGATGAGCGGATGGCGCAGGTATATCCCAAGGCAAAGAAGGTTGGTTAAGGACTTGTTTTAACCGAATAATTGCTTGATATAAATTCTAGAAGTTATAATAATGCTGTCAGTGTGAAAGGATTTTTTACACCGACAGCTTATTTTTTGCCGGAATTTAACAGGGGGAAAACAGCGGATTTTACAAATAATGTATAAAATCATACGTGTTCGAATTAATCGCTTTATGAAAAAGAAGGAGAAAATGTACATGAAAGCAAAAAAGATCAGCGCATTATTATTAGCAGCAGCAATGACCGCTTGTGCGGTTCCTGCACAGGGTGCAGCAGCAGATGAACCAAAAGTTCCGAAATATATTTTCTTGTTTATTGGTGATGGAATGAGTTATCCTCAGGTTCAGACAACAAACTATTATCTGAATGCAATTGAAGATGATGGAGATGATATTCTTACAAGTGAAAGCAAGCTGAATATGATGAAATTTCCGGTAGCAGGCTCTGCGCAGACCTATGACAGCACTTCATTCTGTCCGGATTCCGCTTCTACAGCTACTTCCATTTCCACAGGCCATAAGACTTACAGTGGAACCATCAATATGGATGAGAAGATGGAAACTTCTTATGAGACAATTGCTGAAAAATTAAAAAAACAGCTTGGCTATAAGGTTGGAATTCTTTCTTCCGTAAACTTAAATCATGCAACACCGGCTGCATTTTATGCTCATCAGGCTTCCCGAAATAACTATTATGAAATTGGTCAGGAACTGATTGCAAGTAATTTTGATTATTTTGCAGGTGGTGGTCTTAAGAAAACAACTGGTTCAGAGGGAGACCAGACAGATTTATATGAGCTTGCTCAGGAAGCTGGATATAAAGTGATTAAGACAAAAGCAGAGGCAGAAATCTTACTGCAGAAGATGGAAAAGCAATTGTAATTGATGAGACACTTGCTGATGACGATGCGATGAGCTATGATATGGATCTGGAAGATGGCGAATGGGGTCTTTCTGACTATGTGAAAAAAGGTATTGAAGTTCTGGATAATGATACTGGATTTTTCATGATGGTTGAGGGAGGAAAAATTGACTGGGCCTGTCATGCAAATGATGCAGCTGCAACTATTACAGATACTGTTGCAATGGATGAGGCAGTGGGAAAAGCTGTTGATTTTTATAACGAGCATCCAGACGAAACTTTGATTTTGGTAACAGGTGATCACGAGACAGGTGGTCTTACCATAGGATTTGCAGGCACCGACTATGATACATTTCTTGCAAATATCAGTAATCAGAAAATCTCTTACGCAAAATTTGATTCTGATTATGTAGCGGCATATAAAGAAAACAAAACTGATTTTGATACAGTAATGGCTGATATCACAGAACTCTTTGGTCTGCAGGCACCTACTGGTACAACAGAGTCCTCAAATCAGGCTGACAGCAAGGATGTGCACCCAGAAGGCGAAGAAGATAAGGGAAGTCTTGTAATGACAGATTATGAGTATCAGAAGCTTCAGAATGCTTATGAGGAAACAATGAGCAGAACAGGAGAAGAGGAAGAGTTTGGTCAGGAAGAATATCTGATGTATGGAAGCTATGAACCACTTACTGTAACAATTACTCATATTCTGAACAACAAGTCTGGCATTAATTTTGCATCTTATGCACATACAGGACTTCCGGTGGAAGTATTTGCCATGGGAGCCGGACAGGAGCAGTTTGAAGGCTATTATGACAATACCGATATTTTCAATAAAATGGCTGCAATTACAGGAGTAAAATAAATGGTAAGAGACAGACTTAAAAAAAGTTCTGTTTCTATAATAGCAATATTGTTAATCCTCATCCTCATAGTTCTTCCAACGGGCTATGAGGATGCTGCTATTTATAAGGGAACAGACAGAGTAAGAGCAAAGGTGATTTCCACAGATGAAAGCTCTGTGATTAATAATGGCTTGATTCAGTCAGGCGAGCAGTATTGTAAGGTGAAAATACTTGATGGAAAGTTTAAAAATGAGACTGCAGATGCAGTAAATATGCTGAGTGGCTCTTTGGAAGCGGACAAAATATTTCAGCAAGGAGATGTTGCCCATGTAGTAATCAGTTATAGCAAAGATAAGATTCTTTCAATTATGATGAGTGACCATTATCGTCTGGATAAAGAAGCTATTCTGGCTGGATTATTTGTTTTGCTTTTAATCGGGTTTGCAGGAAAAACAGGTTTAAGAGCAGTATATTCGTTTCTCATTACAATTTTGGCAATCTGGAAAATTTTGACACCAGCTTATTTAAAAGGTGCGAATCCAATATGGTGGGGAATTGCGTTGACTGCCTTTCTTACTCTTCTTATTATATTTTTGGTGTACGGATTGACAGAAAAACACTGGCTGCATCTTCAGGTGCTTTACTGGGGGTGTTTGTGACTTGTGTTATGGGGTGTATTTTTACAGACGCTTTTAAAATTCACGGAGCAGTTATGGCATATTCGGAAAGTCTTTTGTACGCTGGTTATCAGAATCTGAATCTTTCTCAGATTTATATGAGCGGTATTTTTATCGGAGCATCAGGTGCTATGATGGATCTGTCCGTTGATATTACTTCGGCAGTAAATGAAGTAATTTGTAAAAAGCCGAATATTGGATGGAAAGAAGCAGCCAGATCAGGAATGAATGTTGGCAGAGCAGCAATGGGAACTATGACTACCACATTGCTTCTTGCTTATTCTGGCGGTTATATTGCTCTTTTGATGACGTTTATGGCACAGGGAACACCAATTGATAATATTATGAATTACAAGTATGTTGCAGCTGAATTACTGGATACTGTAGTTGGAAGCTTCGGGCTTGTGACAGTTGCCCCTTTTACAGCCCTGACAAGTGCCTGGCTTCTTACAAAGAAAAAATAATACTACACTTTTACTATTATTTTCTGAAAATTAAAGTGCTATACTCCTTTCGGACAAGGAAATAAGGGCCCGCAAGTTTCCTTCCTGCAACTGAAAGGAGTATTTTATTATTATGAAAAGAAAATATATCGCTTGCCGGCGCGTCCTTTTTGAAAAAATCGAATGAATGTTTGCTTTTTTCGGTGGAATATGGTATGATGACAAAGAATTTCGAATATAACTCTTTACAATAGATAAAACAGGAGGTCCTCCCCATGATCTCATTCATCCGAGGAACAGTAGCAGACCTTACCGAGAATTCTGCAATCATAGAATCAAATTGCATCGGATTTGAAATAAATATGACCGGAAACGCTCTGGCACAGCTGCACATTGGACAGGAAGTGAAGCTTCATACTTATTTTCAAGTAAGAGAAGATGCAATGGTTCTCTATGGATTTTCAATAAAGATGATTTACAGGTGTTTAAACTTCTTCTTGGTGTAAACGGAGTTGGACCGAAAGCTGCTCTGGGAGTTCTGGCAGGAATCACTGCAGATGAGCTTCGCTTTGCTGTTCTTTCCGATGATGTGAAAACTTTGTCAAAAGCCCCTGGAATCGGTAAAAAAACAGCCCAGAAGCTGATCCTGGAGCTGAAGGATAAGCTCAGTCTGGAAGAAGCCTTTGAGCAGAAGCTTGCCAATGAACAGGCTCAGGCTACTACAGCTGCAGCTGGAGCAGGAATGACAGATGCCAGACAGGAAGCAGTAGAAGCACTGGTGGCACTTGGCTACAGCAGTACAGATGCCCTCCGCGCAGTGCGCAAGGTGACAGATGTGGAGCCGACGGATGTAGAAGGGATCCTGAAAGCTGCATTGAAGAATTTTTAGATTCCATAAATTTTTTCGCAAAGGGTGCTATCGTGAATGAAATGCATCCCGGTATATAAATGCAAACACTAATTTCAAGAGGTAAAAAATGGACAATCGTATCATAACCACTGATGTTATGGAAGAGGATTTTTCTCTGGAAGGGAATCTTCGCCCACAGACCCTGGACGAGTATATTGGCCAGGAAAAAACCAAAAATACCTTAAAAGTATATATTGAAGCTGCCAAACAGCGTCACGATTCCCTGGACCATGTCCTTTTCTATGGCCCTCCGGGACTTGGAAAAACTACCCTTTCCGGTATTATTGCCAATGAAATGGGTGTGCATATGAAAGTGACTTCCGGCCCTGCAATTGAGAAGCCTGGAGAAATGGCGGCGATTCTGAATAATCTTCAGGAAGGGGATATTCTTTTTGTAGACGAGATCCATCGCCTGAACAGACAGGTGGAAGAGGTGCTTTATCCTGCCATGGAGGATTTCGCCATCGATATTATGATCGGGAAGGGCGCTTCCGCCAGGTCGATCCGACTGGATTTGCCGAAATTTACCCTTGTAGGTGCTACCACCAGAGCCGGGCTTCTTTCTGCGCCGCTCCGCGACCGTTTTGGTGTAATTCATCATCTGGAATTTTACAGTAAGAAGGAACTAACCACAATCATCATGCGCTCTGCCCAGGTACTTGGAGTAGAAATTGACGTGAAAGGTGCCGGAGAGATCGCCATGCGCTCCCGGGGAACGCCCCGTCTTGCAAACCGTCTGTTAAAGCGTGTCCGTGATTTTGCCCAGGTGAAATATGATGGAAGGATCACTTACGATGTTGCATGCTTTGCTTTGAACCTTCTGGAGGTAGATCAATATGGTCTGGACAAACTGGACCGCCAGATCCTGACTACTCTTATTGTAAATTTCAAAGGCGGCCCTGTTGGACTTGACACTTTGGCAGCAGCCATCGGTGAAGATTCCGGTACTTTAGAAGATGTGTATGAGCCGTACCTTCTGAAAAATGGCTTTCTGAACCGCACCCCGAGAGGGCGGATGGCCTCCGCACTTGCTTACGAACACCTTGGTTTTCCTGTTCCGGAAATATAAAAGATAAACTTTTGTAAAAAATCCTATACTTTTCAACATTTTTTCGATTATAATAGGAGTGCTTACATAAATTGTAATACGAAAAGATAATAAACAGACTGGTTTTTCCGGGCATATTGTGTTGCTGGTCACAGAGTGAACAGTAACAATATGAAGTTGCTGTTTTCTGCTAATATTCCGCGATACGGTTACTGTCTATAGAAGAAAAGCAGCGGATTATTTGTGGGTAACAGTGTAAGGAGAATCTGGTAGTATAAAGATACAGGAGGCTTGAACGAATGGCGGTCAAGAATACAGCACAGGTGATCATCGGGGTAAGATCATTACCCTTGGAGGATATGAATCAGAGGAATATTTCCAGCAGGTTGCATCATATATGAATAAGAAGATAGGAGAGCTGGAGACTGTGCCAGGATACGGCAGACAGCCTATGGAGACCAAGCATATGCTTCTCAGCCTGAACATTACCGACGATTACTTCAAGGCGAAGAAGCAGGTGGAGACTTATGAACTTGATCTGCAGCAGAAGGATCAGGAGATGTATGATCTGAAGCATGAGCTTATTTCTCTTCGTATGCAGATTGAAGAGGCACAGAAGAATGAACAGGAAGCCCTTGACGAGAAGAATCTTCTGGAGGGTAAAGTAAAAGAACTGGAAAAAGAACTGGATGAAATGCTGAAATAATAGCAGGAGGGATTGCTTAGGTGATTCCTCTTTTCCTTTATCAGAGTGTGTAAAAAACGTTTTCGCAATTTGCAGATTTAGGCCTGCCATACATAAAGGAAAAAGCTGTGAATTGTGGAGGCTGTTTTCATTGAAGAAACCTTAAATTTTCATAAAAATTGGAGGACAAACTTTGAATCCTAATAACATAGAATTGCTGGCTCCTGCCGGTTCCTACGAAGGCTTTGAAGCTGCACTTGGAGCAGGTGCGGACGCTGTGTACGTAGGCGGTGCAATGTTCGGAGCCAGAGCATATGCCCAGAATTTTAACGAAGAAGAGCTTCTTCGCGCCATTGATGTGGCGCATATTCATGGTAAGAAGCTGTATCTTACGGTCAATACCCTGTTAAAAAATAGAGAATTAAAAGAAGAACTGGTTTCCTATCTGGAACCATACTACAATGCAGGCCTGGATGCAGTGATCGTCCAGGATATGGGAGTATTTTCCCTTTTGAAAAAAGAATTCCCGAAACTTCACCTTCATGCCAGCACGCAGATGACTGTAACTGGTCCGGAAGGAATGAAATTCCTGGCAGATCAGGGGGCGACCCGGGTGGTAGCTGCAAGAGAACTTTCCCTTCAGGAACTTTCCCGTATGCATGAAGCCTGCCCAATTGAGATAGAGGCTTTTGTCCATGGAGCACTTTGCTACAGCTATTCAGGACAATGTCTGATGAGCAGTCTTTTGGGAGGCAGAAGCGGAAACAGAGGTCGTTGTGCCCAGCCTTGCCGTCTGCCATACCAGGTGAAGAATTTCAGGGCAAAAGAGTATGGAAAAGGAGAATTCTGCCCGTTAAGCCTGAAAGATATCTGTACCATTGAAATTTTACCTGAAATTATAGAAGCGGGAGTTACCTCTCTGAAAATAGAGGGCAGAATGAAGCAGCCGGCTTACACTGCTGGCGTTACCGGTATGTATCGGAAATATCTGGATTTTCTTTTTGAAAAAGGACCTGCGAATTATCACGTGACAGAAAAAGATAAAAAATATCTTCTGGATCTGTTTAATAGAGGCGGTTCCTGTACAGGCTACTATCAGATGGGAAATGGTCCTCAGATGATGGCATTTACAAATGAGAAAAAAACGGGGGAAGTTTTTCTGGAAACGAAGCAGCTGAAAGAGAAAATTACAGGCGAACTTCACCTTGTCCCCGGTTCTCCGGTTCTTCTTCATGTTTCCTGTCAGGGGGAAGATGCATATGAATGTGTTGGAGAAGTACAATACGCAAAGAGCCAGCCGGTAACGGAAGAGCGGGTGCGTCAGCAGATGGACAAGCTGGGAAACACCTCATTTATATGGGAAAAACTGGAAATTTATATGGAAGATTCCGTTTTTGTTCCCATGAAGACTTTAAATGAAGCGCGGCATCAGGCATTAGAGGATCTGAAGGAGAAGCTTTTACAAAAATACAGGCGAAACGTGGGAGACGAGCGGGTTAAGAGAATTGCGGAGGAGACGCCGGCAAAAATCAGTGCGATTGCGGCCTGTGATAATGTTCCCCGCAAAAAAGAGGAATACATTCCGGTTTACGTGTCCTGTGAAAGCGAGGAGGCTTCTGAAGTCCTCTGCCAAAAAGACGGAATCCAGGGTATTTATCTTCCTTATGCATTAATAGAGAAACATTTGCAGACAGGTCTTGACAATGGAAAAGAAATGTATCTTTCTCTTCCTCACATTACAAGAGAAAATCCACCGGAAGGCTATATGGAGCAGGTGAAAAAGTGGCTGGAAGCAGGGCTGAGCGGATTTCTTGTGCGGAATCTGGAGTCCTACAGTGCACTGGCACAGATGGGACTGGCAGACAAGTGTGTGCTGGATCACTCCCTGTATACCTGGAATGATGAAGCCATCCGTTTCTGGAAAGATCAGGGAATCCTTCGAAATACAGTTCCCCTGGAGCTGAATGAGAAGGAACTTCGCCACAGAGAAAATGCAGGCAGCGAGATGATTGTCTACGGCCGTCTGCCTCTTATGCACAGCGCCCAGTGTGTACGAAAGAATACTTTCGGCTGCAATGGACAGGAGGAGAGGCTTGTTCTGAAAGACCGTTATGACAAGGAATTTCCTGTAGTCTGTTATTGTCGTCCATGGAAAATGGGAAATACAAAGGCGGCAGAGTCGTGTTATAATATCATCTATAACAGTCTGCCATACGGTCTTTTGAAGGAAGCTGACAGGGTGAAAGAGCTTGGTGTTTCATCTGTAAGACTGGCTTTTACCATAGAAAGCAGGGAAGAAACAGAACGGATCGTGGAAGACTTTGTGGCTGCATATCATGGCAGCCAGGTATCTCACGAAATATGAGTTTACAAAAGGTCATTTTAAAAGAGGAGCCGAGTAAAGGCGTATGATTAATATTGTTGTTGAATTATCCAAATATGTGATCCTGACACTGATGATCGTGTACACAGTTTTGTGCTACTACCTTGTTGTGGGGAAACACGCTTCAGACAGGAAAGGACTTTTAAGAAGTCAGATCACCTTAACCTTTTTTCTGGATTTTACCGCATTTGTTGTGATTTTTCTGAAAACCTTTGATTTTAAGGTTGTCATCTTTTATGCAGAAATGATGATATATTTTGCTGCGATCCTTATTTTATACCGCAGAATTTATAAAAATGCGTCTATGCTGCTTTTAAATAATATGTGCATGCTTTTAAGCGTTGGATTTATAATGCTGTGCAGGCTGGATATTGCCTCTGCCAATAAGCAGCTTTTGATCGTTGCGTGCGGAAGTGCAGTGGCGCTGGTGATCCCGGTTATGATCCGCAAGATGAAATTTCTCAAGGATCTTACCTGGGTGTATGCAGGGCTTGGGATTGTTCTTCTTGGAGCAGTTCTTGCTCTGGCACAGACAAGCTACGGCGCCAAGCTTTCTCTGATGGGAATCCAGCCTTCCGAGGTGATCAAGCTCACCTTTGTGTTCTTTATGGCATCCCTTCTGGCAAGAGAGGTAACTTTTAAGAAGTTGTGCTGGCTACTGTTGTGGCAGGTCTCCATGTGGGAATCCTGGTGCTTTCAAGAGATCTTGGAAGCGCTGTAATCTTTTTTGCAGCTTATCTGGTGCTGATCTATGTATCAACCAGGAAGCCGGCATACCTTTGCATTGGAATTGCAGGCGGTACAGCAGGCGCTGTAGTGGCATATCACCTGTTTGGTCATGTAAGGCAGCGTGTCAGTGCGTGGAAAGATCCTATGGCAGTTTATCAGAATGAAGGATACCAGATTGTACAGTCCCTGTTTGCCATTGGTACAGGCGGATGGTTTGGAATGGGACTTTGCCAGGGCTCTCCGGAGAAAATTCCGGTTGTAAAAAACGACTTTATTTTCAGTGCGATCTGCGAGGAGCTTGGCGGGATTTTTGCCATCTGCCTGATCTTTGTGTGTATGAGCTTTTTCCTTACTATCGTGGAGATTGCCCTGCAGATCAAGAATCCATTTTATAAACTGATCGCCATTGGTCTTGGTGCGGAATATGCGTTTCAGGTGTTCCTTACCATTGGAGGTGCTACCAAATTCATACCTATGACAGGTGTGACTCTTCCTCTGGTCAGCTATGGAGGAAGTTCCATTATGTGTATGATTTTGATGATCGCTATTATCCAGGGCTTGTATATTTATAGAGAGGACGAGGACGAAGAAATTGAGAGACATCGACGAGAGGCAGCAAAGAGAGCGAGACAGAGAGCTGTTGAGGCAGCGGAAGAAAGAGATTACTAAAAAGCGCAAAGCCAGAAATAAAGAATATACCTTTGTTTCCATCTTCTTTGGGATTATTTTTATCAGTATGATCGGGTATCTGATTTATTTCGATGGCTTTAAAAGCGATGATTTTATTAACAGCCCTTACAATACCAGACAGGATTCCTTTTCCGACCGTGTAGTACGAGGTAAGATCCTGTCTTCTGACGGACAGATTTTGGCGCAGACCAATGTAAGTGAGGATGGAACTGAGACACGTAATTATCCATATTCCAATATGTTCTCCCATGTTGTGGGTTATGATACCAATGGAAAAAGCGGTCTGGAATCAGAGGCGAACTTTACCCTTCTGACTTCCCATTCCTTTTTTCTGACGCAGATGAAGAATCAGTTCCTTAATGAGAAGAATACCGGAGATACGGTTGTATCTACCCTGAATGCCAATCTTCAGAGCATTGCATACAATGCATTGGGTGACAGAAGAGGGGCTGTTGTGGTAATGGAACCATCTACCGGAAAAAGGCTTGTAGAAGTGAGCAAGCCTGATTTTGATCCCAATACCATTGGGGATAATTGGGACTATCTGGTAAACGACGAGAATGACAGCAGTCTTCTGAACAGAGCCACAAATGGTGCATATCCGCCAGGTTCCACCTTCAAGGTTGTGACTGCACTTGACTATTTCCGCAAAAAAGGAACTTTTGAGGGATACAATTATCTCTGTGAGGGAAGTATCACCTTGCAGGATCACACGATCCACTGTTATCACAATACAGTTCACGGGCAGGAGAATTTCTATTCTGCATTTGCAAATTCCTGTAACTGTGCATTTGCAGATATTGGAGTTGGTCTTGGGGGTGCGTCTCTTCGCGAGACTGCGGAGAATCTTCTGTTTAACAAGAGTCTGCCTCTGAACTCCTACAGAACCAGCAGCTTTTCCCTTGATGCAGATTCCGTAACGCCTCTGATCATGCAGACTGCCATTGGACAAGGCAATACTCTTGTGTCTCCTATGCATATGGCATTGATCACCTGTGCCATTGCAAATGACGGTGTTCTGATGAAACCTTATCTTATTGACGAGGTGGTAAATGACAATGGCGATTCAGTAAAAAAGACAGAACCGGTAGCTTATAAACGGCTGATGAGTTCCAATGAGCCAATCTTCTTGGCAAATTAATGAAACAGGTGGTTGATTCCGGTACAGCTTCCGCACTTTCCGGCAGAAGCTATACAGTAGCAGGTAAGACTGGTTCCGCAGAGTTTGACGAGGAAGGACACAGCCATTCCTGGTTTATCGGCTATTCCAATGTGGATGATCCGGATCTGGTGGTTGCCGTGATCGTGGAGAATGGCGGCTCCGGCAGTGAGGCAGCAGTTCCGATTGCAGGACAGATTTTTGATGCTTATCACGCCAGCTAACAGCAATCTATATGATATTCCCTGTTGCCAGTTTCTGAAAAAGAGGTATACTATATACAGTTTAGAAAACACACGCATTACAGGAGGATTGCAGCATGATAGAAGCAACGAGCTGTGGCGGTGTGGTAATTCATCGAGGTAAGATTCTTGCACTATATAAATCTTACAAAAACCGTTACGAAGCTGGGTTTTACCGAAAGGAACCGTAGAGCCAGGAGAGACTCATGAGCAGACCGCATTGCGGGAAGTGAAGGAGGAAGCTGATGTCAGAGCTTCCATTGTGAAGTATGTAGGCAAGAGCCAGTACAATTTCACAGTGCCGGAAGACATGGTCAATAAAGAGGTACACTGGTATCTTATGACGGCGGATAATTATCATAGCAAGCCTCAAAGAGAGGAATTTTTCGTGGACTCCGGGTATTACAAGTTTCACGAGATTTACCATCTGCTTCGTTTTGCAAACGAGAAGCAGATCGTTGAGAAGGCGTACCAGGAATATCTGGAACTGCGAAGTGCCGGATTATGGGACAGGCAGCAGAAATATTTCTGATTCATGGGGAGAATAAAGGCTGCGTAGCTGATTTACGCAGCCTTTATTATATGATAATGTTGCTAGAGCCTGTTTGAAAAAGCATTCCCGCAATCTGCACGCCCCACTTTGCGGTATATTTTGCCCGAATTCGGTTGCCGTAGCCCGCTACGGCGCCCTCCTCCGGACAAGATCTCCCACAAATTGTGACGCACATCTTGCAGAAAGCCTTTTTCAAACACGCTTTAGGGAATGATTTTTCAAACACGCTCTAGCATCTGACAGGTTCGTTCTGTGAACGAGGTTCACAAGAAATGCTTTGCGGAATAGTTGCAAAATGTTTAAAATTTCCAGAGAAGGGAATCATTAATATAACAAAAGGTGTATGTCAAGCAGTAATAACAAAGGAGAGTTGTGCCGAATATGCTGAAATGGCGAGAAGACTATTATGTGGGAGAAGGAATCAAAGACGCGGCAAAAGCACGGAGGAGGATTGACGCAGGCAGGGTGGCTTTTGGTGTTTATCTGGTCACATTGTCTGAGAATCCGGGAAATCTTCTTGAAATTGTACCGTCCTACATGCTGATCCAGAAGAGCTATTATGCCAGATGTCCTGAGATTGTTGGTATGGCGAAGGGAAAAGACGAAGCCATTGATCTGGCAGTAGATATTGTGAAGAATATTTACGGGGAGACAGGTGCATTTCAGGTAAAAGAATATTTTAAGAACAGGTGAGCGCATGTTACATATACTGTGGATCCTCATAAAGTTTATATTGATCATACTGGGAATCCTGCTGGGACTTGCGCTTCTGGCAGTGCTTCTTCTGTTGTTCTGCCCGGTACGCTACCAGGCGAGGGCTGTGAAGGAGACCGGCAGCTTCAAGGAGACAGAACTGGAAGCCAGAATTACCTGGCTGTTCCACGTCATAGGCGTCAGGTTTTGCTTTCATAATGGAGAAGGAAAGCTGGTGATCCTGTTTTTTGGAGTTTCATTAGAAACTATAAAAGGCTGGCTTAAGAAGCTAAAAGGCGGCAGAAGAAAGAACTCCGTCAGCCAAACCTCCAGGAGTAAGGCAAAGAAGAGGAAAAAGAAATCTGCGCAAACGAAGGGAATATCTCAGGAGAACAGAACAAAAAAGCCAGATGTAAAAGAAGCTTCTGGTGAAGAGTCGAATGTGAGTAATGCTGTTGCTGAAGAGAAAACTAAGCAGATGGCAGAGTCTCGCATAGAAACTGAGAAGAAAGCATCTCAGCCTGAAGCACATGCAGCAGAGAATTTTCAAGATCATGCACCAAAAACTGAGGCGGTGCTGTTGGAAAATAATACAGCAGAACCGCAGACAGGGAAGCCATCAGCAGAGAAGCAGGAAGAAAATATCAAATCTGCTTCAAAGTCCGGCTTAATTACGCGTATTTGGGAAATACTAAGCAAAATAATCCGATTTCCGGGTAATCTGTGGAATAAGGTTATTTCAATAATTAAAGGTATAATTGAGAAAATTAAAAATATAAAGAAAACAATTTCAGGAATCACAGATAAGCTTGGCTGGTGGAAAGAATTTCTTGCGAATGAACAGACCAAGGCTGCAATTTCTCTTATATGGAAAGATGTAAAAGGTCTGCTCCATCATGTACTTCCAACGAAATTGGAAGGTGATGTTACTTTTGGATGCGATGATCCGGCCATTACCGGGACAGTTCTGGCAGTGCTTGGTATGACCTTTCCATTTCACAAGAACAGGATTCATGTGAATCCGCTTTTTGATGGAGAGAACCAGCTGACTGGAAATGTATTTCTGAAAGGTAGTATTTATGGCATTGTGCTTATCAAGGCAGCAATAGAGATTTACTTCAATAAAAATATAAAATACGTTATCAACCGATGGAAGCATAAGGAGGACTAGAAATGGAAAACGAAAACAACTTTAAAGAAACCGTAAGCTCCCTGTTTAAGGGAATGGATGGATTTGTATCTGCGAAGACAGTGGTAGGAGATGCGATCCATGTAGGAGACACCATTATACTTCCACTGGTGGATGTATCCTTTGGTGTAGGCGCTGGTGCATTTGCAGGTGATAAAAAGAACAATGGCGGCGGAGGTCTCGCCGGAAAGATGACCCCATGCGCAGTTCTGGTAATCCAGAATGGTACCACCAAGCTTGTAAACGTAAAGAACCAGGATGGTCTTACTAAAGTTCTGGATATGGTTCCTGACTTTGTAAACCGCTTCGCACCTGGCGGAGATAACAGCGCGGATGAAACTGTAGATTCTGAAGAGAACTAGATCGTGTCTGATCGAGTAACTGATTATAAAAGCTGCAGGCGGTTATTTTAGAAGTTAATGTGTTCAGATGTGGCATTTCAGCATAAAATATACTAAACCAAAGAGGCAAGGCTGTATGAATTATGGGAAAAGCTCTTGGTTTTATGCTGTTTTTCATCGGACTTGGAATGGTGATCGGCTTGCTTGTCTCCGAGACCACCGCACTTCTGATTGCAGCAGCTTTGTGTATGCTGTGTGGCTATCATTTATTTTGTAAATAAAATGGGTATGAAAAGATTATCAGCGAATCCTTTCATACCCATTTACATTTTATGTAACTATCCATTTATTAAAATAATATCTGTCTGGGAGAAGCTGCTCTGGAGTTTGTTGAAAAAAGGCTTTCTGCAAAATGTGCGCCACACTTTGCGAGAATGATTTTCAAACACACTTAGAAAATGCTTATTCGGGAAACAAAAAAATAGCCCCCACAAAACTGTGAGGGCAGGTGTTTCTTAGGCTCTTTCAACGTTTCCGGATCTTAAGCAGGAAGTACATACGTACATTTTCTTAGCTCCGCCTTCAGTTTTAACCTTAACGGATTTCACGTTTGATTTCCACATCTTATTGGATCTTCTATGGGAATGACTCACATTATTTCCGAAATGAGCACCTTTTTCACAAATTGCGCATTTAGCCATGATAGCACCTCCTTGACGCTTTTTTTCAACAGTTCATATTCTAACAGATGGAAAACATTTTGCAAGCAAAAAAAGGAAAATTTTAAAACAATTTAAAATAAATTTGCTATTTGCGTGGATGCGTGCTAAAATTGGACATTGTGTTATGAATGAAAAAAGGGTATAATATGGTATATACATTTTGAAAATCAAATTAATGGAGGTAAACCATATGAAGGGACGTATAGATTCCGGCCTTGGCCAGATCATTATTGATACGGATGTAATCGCGACTTATGCAGGAAGCGTTGCAGTAGAATGTTTTGGTATTATCGGTATGGCCGCTGTCAGCATGAAGGACGGCCTTGTAAAGCTGCTCAGGAGAGATTCCTTACAGCATGGTATAAATGTTAAGATCACAGAAGATAATAAGATTCGCCTTGATTTTCATGTAATCGTGGCGTACGGTGTGAATATCAGCACTATTGCAGATAATCTTGTAAACAATGTGAAATATAAAGTCGAGGCTTTTACAGGAATGGAGATTGAGAAAATCAACATTTACGTAGAAGGTGTTCGTGCAATAGATTAGGATTAGAGGAGGAAACTTGTGGTGGATAGACAGACCATAGATGCCAAGATACTTTCCAGAATGTTTCTGGCAGGAGCCAAGAACCTGGAAGCGAAGAAAGAATGGATCAACGAGTTGAATGTATTCCCGGTTCCGGATGGAGATACCGGTACGAATATGACAATGACTATTATGTCAGCTGCATCAGAGGTAAGCAGTCTTACAGATCCTGATATGGAGACACTCGCCAAGGCTATTTCGTCCGGTTCCCTGCGTGGAGCCAGAGGTAACTCAGGCGTTATTCTTTCCCAGCTTCTCAGAGGCTTTACCAAGGGAACCAAGGGACATAAAGAAATGGATGCAGTTGTGATCGCAGCTGCTATGGAGAAGGCTGTAGAGACTGCATACAAAGCAGTTATGAAGCCGAAGGAAGGTACCATTCTTACAGTAGCACGTGAGGCCGCAGTAAAGGCTGCTGAGATTGCAGAGGAATCTGCGAATCTGGAGCTTTTCTTCCGTGCCATTTTCGAGCATGCTGAGAAGACACTTGCCCGCACACCGGAAATGCTTCCTGTCCTGAAAGAAGCAGGTGTAGTAGACTCAGGCGGACAGGGACTTCTAGAAGTTTTCCGTGGTGCATTTGATGGTTATCTTGGAAAAGAAATCGACTATTCTGCATTTGAGAAGGTATCTTCCGGTCCGGCAGTGACCAGGATCTCCCAGCAGGCAGAAGCGGATATCAAATTTGGATATTGCACGGAGTTCATCATTCTTTTGAATAAGCCTCTTCCAGATGAGGAGCTTCACAGCTTCAAGGAGTTCCTTACATCAATTGGTGATTCCATTGTACTGGTAGCAGATGATGAAATCGTGAAAGTACATGTACACACCAATCATCCTGGCCAGGCATTCGAGAAAGCGCTTACCTACGGTGCACTTTCCCGCATGAAGATTGATAACATGCGTGAGGAACATCAGGAGAAGCTGATCAAGGATGCCGAGAAGCTTGCCCGGGAGCAGGAAGAACAGGAGAAGAAGGAAGCTGCTGTGAAAGCCGCCAAAGAGCATAAGAAATACGGATTTATCAGTGTTTCCGTCGGAGAAGGACTCTCCACCCTGTTTAAAGAGCTGAATGTAGATATATCATCGAGGGCGGTCAGACCATGAACCCAAGTACAGAGGACATGCTCAATGCCATCGCTGAAGTAAATGCAGATACTATTTATATTTTCCCGAATAATAAGAATATTGTTCTTGCTGCAAACCAGGCGAGAGACCTTACCGAGGACAAAGAGATCGTGGTAGTTCCTACCAAGACGATTCCGCAGGGAATCACAGCTCTGATCAGCTTCCAGCCGGAAATGAATGGAGAAGAGAATCTGGAAGCCATGATGGAGGCTGTATCCATGGTGAAGACCGGACAGGTAACATACGCAGTCCGAGACACCAGACTGGATGAGAAAGAAATCCACGAGGGCGATATTATGGGAATCGGTGATCACGGAATTCTTGCAGTAGGCAAGGGACGTGAGAATGTTGCCAAAGAGATGGTGGCAGCTATGGTAGACGAGGATTCTGAGGTGATCAGCATTTACTACGGTGCTGAGACCACAGAAGAGGATGCCGAGAGCCTTGCCGCAGAGCTGGAAGAAGCATATCCGGACTGCGAAGTAGAGGTAAATATGGGCGGACAGCGATTTATTATTACATTATTTCTGTTGAGTAATGAATGTTACTGTTCACTGATAACGTTCCGCGAGGTGTTTTTTGTGAACAAAGTTCACAGAAAACCCGAGAATTAAGTTTGCGCAGCAAACGCTACTTCTTGTGCTTGTCACAAGAAGGTTCGTCTTTCTGTGCATCGCGAAGCGCGTTACTGGTCACGGAGTGAACAGTAACTAATGAATAGCTGCAGGGCGGCGAGTGATAAAGAGATGGAAGACAGGGTGGAAGATTTCCGCCCTGTCTTCTTTAATAATAAACATAGGCTCATTGGTAATATTAAGTTTTTTTGCGCACCGTGAAGCTGTTATTGAGTTGGAAGTGGTTAGCAGCAGGAGATATTGCTCTGGGTAAAGTGAAATAAGTATGGAAAATTGACAGTCTTTGTTGTAAAATAATGAGAACGCTTTTCGGGTAAATGAAGAAAGACCCGGAAACAGAGATGAATGATCAGAAAGAGAGGAAAAACAGTGGCAAAGCTTCTTCGGGAACTAAAAGGAGTAGGAGAAAAGACGGAAAAACTATTTCAGAAGATCGGTATCACTACAACAGATGATCTGCTCCATTATTATCCAAGAAATTACGACTCATATGAGGCACCGGAGGAAATTGGTTCTTTGAAGGAGAACTCTGTGGTGTCTGTTCGTGGAACAGTCACTGCCGGAGTCTATGTAAACAGGATCCGTAATCTTCAGGTGATCTCCATCACTGTGGCAGATACCACCGGAAAACTTCCTGTGGTATGGTTTAATGCCCCTACTTAAAAAACACTCTGAAAAAAGGCAGCTGCTTTATTTTCCGTGGCAAAATCTCCAGAAAAAAAGGTCATCTGGAGATGGAGCATCCGGAGATTTTCACGCCCGCAGCTTATGAAGAAATCCTTCACAGCATGCAGCCCATATACGGACTTACTGCAGGGCTTACAAACAAACTGATAATCAAGCTGATGCATCAGATCCTGGATGAACAGAGCCTGCAGACAGAATTTCTCCCAGATGAGATTAAGGAATTTTATCACCTGGCAGATGATAATTATGCCATTTCCACTGTCCATTTTCCAGGCAATATGCAGGAACTTCTGGTGGCGCGAAAACGCCTTGTGTTTGACGAATTCCTTTTGTTTATTCTGGCAGTACAGATCCTGAAGGGAAAAACAGAAGAAGCTCCTAACGCTTTTCCCATGAAGCCGGTATGGATCACAGAACAGGTTATGGAAGGTCTTCCTTATCATCTGACAAAGGCGCAGCTAAACGCCTGGCATGAAATCGAAAGAGACCTTTGCGGGCATACCCTTATGTCCCGGCTGGTTCAGGGCGACGTTGGAAGCGGAAAAACGATTCTGGCTTTTCTGGCAATGATCCTTACTGTGGAAAATGGCTATCAGGCAGCATTGATGGTGCCCACAGAGGTACTTGCAAATCAGCATTTTGAAGCATTTACAAAGCTGATAGAGGAACAGGAGATTTCATCCTGCCATCCGGTTCTTCTTACTGGCTCAACCACCCAGAAAGAGAAAAGAAGAATCTATGGAGAAATCGCATCCGGGGAGGCAAATGTGATCATTGGAACTCACGCCCTGATCCAGGAAAAAGTGGTGTACGAGAATCTTGGCCTTGTGATCACCGATGAGCAGCATCGCTTTGGCGTGAAGCAAAGAGAGGCACTGACTACCAGGGGAAATGCGCCGCATGTGCTGGTTATGAGTGCCACTCCCATCCCCAGAACTCTTGCGATCATTGTATACGGGGATCTGGATATTTCCATTATAGATGAGCTTCCTGCCATGCGTCTCCCGATTAAGAACTGTGTAGTTGGCACGTCTTATCGCCCGAAAGCCTACTCCTTTATAGAAAGGCAGGTGCGGGAAGGGCGCCAGGCGTATGTGATTTGCCCTATGGTAGAAGAAAGCGAGGGGGCAGACGGGGAAAACGTGACGGACTATACAGCACGGCTGAGAGAGATTTTTCCATCAGACATCACCATTGGAATGCTCCATGGAAAAATGAAGCCCAAGGAAAAGAATGGGATCATGGAACAGTTTGCAAGGGGAGAAATCCAGGTGCTGGTGTCTACTACAGTAGTGGAAGTAGGGGTAAATGTGCCAAACGCTACGGTAATGATGGTAGAAAATGCGGAGCGGTTCGGACTTGCGCAGCTTCATCAGCTGAGAGGGCGTGTTGGACGTGGGGCATATCAGTCTTACTGTATTTTTATGCAGGGAAATGAAGAGGAAGAGACCTCCAGGAGACTGGAGATTTTGAATAAATCGAATGATGGATTTTTTATAGCAGGGGAGGATCTGAAGCTTCGGGGACCGGGAGATCTGTTTGGAATCCGTCAGAGCGGACAGCTGGAGTTTCGGATCGGAGATATTTATCAGGATTCAGATGTACTGAAAGCTGCCAGTGACGCCGCAGGAGGAATTCTGGAGCTTGACAGGGAGCTGGAACTGCCCCAGCACGAAAAATTGAAAGAAAGATTGAATGCTTATATGAAATATGACCTTGAGAACCTTGGATTGTAAGGTTTTACAGGGAAATAGATGACGAAAAAAATAAGAAAATACATCCTTTTTTTGGTAATAACTGTGCAAGAAAACAAAAATTATCAGGATTTTAAGATTTGTACCCGAGGATTTCCTGAAATTAACAGGTTTTGTTTGTATACTTTTACCTATGAATTCAGAGAAATGGTTTGTCAAGGGGGATTTTATCAGAACTTGCAAAAAAAAAAATTGATTCGTAGTATTCTATCATAGAAGCGAAAACGAAGATTATATTCACCGTCAAGGAGGCTATTATAATGGCTACGAAGAGAACTACAAAAAAGGCAGAAACAATGGCGGCCAAGAAGGCTGCTAAGACTGTGGCTGAGGTTAAAGCTACAGCTGCAGCAGAGGTAAAGGCTGAGCCAAGTAAGGCAGAGGCTGTTAAGACAGCTGTTGTTGAGACTGTGAAAGCAGCTACAGAGACTGTTAAGGCTGCTACTGAGAGCGTTAAAGAGACTGCGAAAGAGGCTGTTAAGGAGACTGCAAAGGCTCCGGCTAAGACAGCTGGGAAGGCAGAGGCTAAGAAGCCTGCTGTTAGAAGAACTGCTAAGAAGGCTGCTGTTGCAGCTGAGGAGATTTTTATTCAGTATGCAGGCAAGGAATTCACTACTAAGGATGTAGTAGCAAATGTGAAAAAGGCCTGGACAGAGATGACCGGAAAGAAAGAAGAAGATATCCAGGATATTAAAGTTTACGTTAAGACTGAAGAGAATAAGGCATATTATGTAGTAAACGGTGAAGCAGAGGGACATTACGTAGAGCTGTAATTTCCCCTATATGAATGGCTTCAGGGAGTGTGTGAGTGCGTTCCCTGAAGCTTTTTTGATTTCGAGGGACGTGAGAGGAAGTGAGTGCGTCTGGGGGCGGTGCCGAAATGGGGTGTCTGGCTCCGCCGCCTAGTGATCTATAAAATTGCAAACTCGCCCTTGCAGGCTCAGACAGTGCAATTTTATAGATCGCTATGCTCGCCAGACGCCCCATTTCGGCAATGCCCCCAGACGGCACCCACTTCCTCTCACTGGTTACTGGGAAGGGACGGCGGCTGCAGGCAGCGCCTGGGGATAGGAAAAATTGTATAGGGTGGAGAAAAGTTGTGCAGGACAGTGCTTAGTGTGGGGAAATAAATTGCTGGACAAAAGGGGGTAAATAGGATAAAATATTTAGATATAGACAGGAGTAGCCCCTTGATTTGACAAGGGGGTCTTTTTATGAAAGGAATAAAGTATGTTTAATGAGATTGATTTCAGTAAGATAGATACGGGTATTACACCGCCTCAGGATGATACAGAGCGTCAGTATTATTATATGGCGAAGCTGGCGGAGATGGTGGCTTTGAGGGAGCGGGAGCTGGGACGGAGGATTACTTATTGTCTGCAGACGTTTGGATGTCAGATGAATGAGAAGCAGTCTGAGGTTGTCGCAGGGATTATGGATGAGATTGGATTTAAGAGACAGGAAACAGAGGATGCGGATGTTGTGATTTATAATACCTGTACGGTTCGTGAGAATGCCAATCTTAAGGTGTATGGCCGTCTTGGTAAGCTGCATAGTCTGAAGAAGTCTAATCCGGATATGAAGATTGTTTTGTTTGGGTGTATGATGCAGGAGAAGCAGGTTGTGGATAAGATCCAGAAGGATTATCCATTTGTCAATCTGGTGTTTGGAACCCATAATATTTTTAAGTTTGCAGAGCTGTTTTATGAGATGGAGAATCTTGACAGCCAGCTGATCGATATCTGGGAGGGTACGGACAAGATTGTGGAGGAGCTGCCTACAGAGCGTAATTATTCTTTTAAGTCCGGTGTGAATATTATGTTTGGATGCAATAATTTCTGCAGCTATTGCATTGTACCTTATGTAAGAGGCGTGAGAGAAGCCGTGAGCCGGAGGCGATTGTGAAAGAGATAGAGGCTCTGGTGGCGGATGGCGTTACAGAGGTTATGCTTCTGGGACAGAATGTAAACTCTTATGGAAAGACTTTGAAGGATCCGGTGACGTTTGCACAGCTTCTTGAGAAGGTGGAGCAGATCGAGGGACTGAAGAGAATCCGGTTTATGACTTCTCATCCGAAGGATCTATCTGATGAGCTGATCGAATATATGAGTAAGAGCAGGAAGGTGTGCCATCATCTGCATCTGCCTATGCAGTCTGGCAGCAGCCGTATCCTGAAGATCATGAACCGGCATTATGATAAGGAGAAGTATCTGGGACTGGTGGAGAAAATCCGTACAGCGGTGCCGGATATTTCCCTGACTACAGATATTATTGTAGGTTTCCCGGGTGAAACTGAGGAGGATTTTCAGGAAACTCTGGATGTAGTGGAGAAATCTGATTTTGATACTGCATTTACCTTTATCTATTCCAAGAGAAGCGGCACTCCTGCGGCGAAGATGGAGGATCAGGTTCCAGAGGATGTGGTGAAGGATCGTTTTGACCGTCTTCTGAAGCTGGTTCAGGAGAAAGGAAGAGAAGTTTCTTCCAGATTCCAGGGCGAAGTTCAGGAAGTTCTTGTTGAGACAGAGAGCAAAGAGAAGGGTATTTTCACAGGAAGAACCCAGTATAATCTGCTGGTTCATTTTCCAGGAACCCCGGATCTTCTTGGCAAGTATGTGAATGTGCGTCTGGATACCTGTAAAGGCTTCTATTACATGGGAACAAGAGTGGAGGATTAAAGCACCTGCCGAATCGTTACAAAAGATTTATATATCAGATTTTTTGATTCTGTAATCCTGACTATGAATAAAAAGCAATATTTGGCAAAAAGGCTACTGTCACTTCGTGACCAGTAACACGCTTTGCGATGCGCAGAAATCATGCATTCGCATGATTTCGTGCTGAGATTCCCGGACTTCCTGTGAACTTTGTTCACAAAAAACACCTTGCGGAACGTTACCATTGAACCGTAAAGTAAAAAGCGCAAATAATATAAATAATTACAAAAAAGGTTGCATTTTTGTGATAAATAGTGCAATATTATTATATTGAACACTCGTGGGAAAGGCGGCACCTGTAATGTTTAAAGGGCTGTGCAGGAAATTTAATGCATTGTTGAGGAAAGAAGCAATTCATGAGAATGAGCCTCAGCGTATATTGTTCCTTCTCAGAATTATATTGTTGATTCTGGGACTTTATTTTCTGATCATTCCGTTCGTATTCTGCATTGTGGGACCGAAGACAGAGGTCTGGACAGGATATATTTTCGCAGCAATGGCGGTTGCTGCTTTTTATGCAACATACCGGCTGAAGGTACACACCAGTGTGCTTGTCTGCAGCGGTCTGCAGCTGGCATGGATAATTGTGTTTGTTATTCTCTATGGATGGGACTGCGGTATTCAGCATCTGATGTTTGAGATGCTGGTACTGGTATATTTTGCTGTCTACAATTCTCTTGTGTATAAGATCAGCTATACAGTAGTTCTGTTTGCAGTACGATTCAGTCTGTTTTTGTACTGCAGGGTAAATATTTCTGTTTTTGCCCTGACAGAAACGGCTACAGTTGTATTACAGATCATAAATACCATTGTGACGTTTGTGCTTATGGCTGTAGCGTGCAGTATGTTCAGCTCCAATGTGGAATCTGCGGAGAAGAAGCTGGTGCTGTATAATGAGCAGTTGAAGAAACAGGCAGGGACCGATCCGCTGACAGGTTTGTGGAACCGCCGTCAAATGATGCAGTATATTACGGAGAAGCACAGGAAAGAGCCTGCTATGGCGTTTACCATTGGTATGGGCGATATTGATTTCTTTAAGAGGATCAATGACCACTGGGGACATGACTGCGGAGATGCGGTACTGGTATGGATCACACAGCATATGAGCCGGGAATTGGGTGAGCATGCCAAATTGTGCCGCTGGGGAGGCGAAGAATTCATCTTCTTTTTCCCGGACATGAACGGAGACGAAGTATGCCTTATGCTCAACACTCTTCGCATGAAGCTGGACAATGATCAGTTTGACTGGAGGGGAGAATGGATTCCGGTTACTATGACGTTTGGCGTGGAGGAGAATGATTTCAAGTCCAATATAGACACCTTGCTGAAAAATGTGGATGCGAAACTTTATATGGGCAAAGAACAGGGAAGAGACCGGGTGATCTATTAAACTCACCGGGTCTTTTGTCGAATTAACAACAGTAATAAGCAGGAGAATAAAACTTGTATGTATACAGTTGAAAGAAATAAAAAAATAAAGTAAAAACAGGAACCTGGACAAAAGAGGATGTGGCACGCTGAGTGGAGGAGCTGAAGCAGATATCGGATTTTACTGTTTATACAGAAGAAATCTATTATATAAGTTATGGGATTTTTGCCTATAATTTTCGGGAATATGCTTATCCTCTGATCGAAATCTGTCGGGAGGCCGGAGTTCACATGGAGCGTTCCAAGGAGAAATCCAGACTTTATCTTGCCCTGGTAAGACTTTATTTCTGCCTTGGTTTTCCCCCGAAGATTGTGGAATATGGCCTGAAATATGCCAATTCCGGATTTACCTTAAGATCCCCTCTGAAATCCGTTTATAACACTATCGTAGCCGCTTTTTCAGACTGTGGACTGTTTTTTGAGGCGGATTTTTATCTGGAGAAAATGATGGATATTTCCAGACTGGATCCCTGTGACAGCAGTGTGGATTTCTGGAATTCGGATACTTTAAATGAGCTGGTCTATTATGACAGCAAGGTTTACGTGAAGCTGGGCATGGGAGATGTCGCAGGCGCGGAGCAGGCGGCAGTGGATATGCAGGCGATTCTTACAGAACGGGAGATTCCTGAAGATGGCAGAGCCTTTTTTCTGCTTCAGAAGGAATTTACGGACTTGTATCTTCGCCTTTACCAGCAAAAAGACAAGGCGGTCATTGCGGAAGAATTTAACAGCTATATGAAGAAAATGGAAGCCGGGGAGGGTGCCAGGGATACCTTAAGCTTCTGTGTCTGCTATTTTGGAGAGTTCCTTCAGGTAATGGCGGAGGAAGAACGCTGGGACGATATTATACGTATTGGCAATTACATTAAGAATGCCAGAAATTTCAGTGGAAGCTTCTGCCCGGTTTATAAGCTTATGCGCACTGCTGCATACAGAAGTGACCGGGAAGAGCTTCGGAGACAGATACCGGAATTCGAGAGAATGTATCTGGAGTCTCTGGAGCAGGAGAAGGAGAATTACGATCAGATGGTACGTCTCCTTACCCGTGAGGAGCTTCGGATTGAACGCCTGAAGGTGTCCATGGATAAGGATGCCCTTACCGGCTGTCTGAACCGTGCGGCTTTTGACCGCAACAGTAGGCGTTTTATGAAGAATCATAAGAAGGGCAGCCTTGTATTTATTGACCTGGATTATCTGAAGCTGATCAATGACTGCTATGGCCATGAAAACGGAGACCGTTACCTGGTGTGTTTTGCAGAGAATATGAAGTGTGCTATGGACAGGCAGGATCTTCTGTACCGGTATGCAGGAGATGAGTTCCTTATTTTGTCTGCACTGGAGCCGGAGCAGATACAGGAACGGCTAAACGAAATTCTGGAAAAGAGCCCGATCCATTTTGATATTAACGGAGAAATCCGCAACATCAGCTTTTCCTATGGCATTGTGGCATTTGAGGAAAAAAAGGGAAAAATCGCAGATCTGGTGAAGGAAGCGGATCAAAGAATGTATCAGTGCAAGAGCGGGATCATGAGCGTATTTCCCAAAGAGGTGCGGCAGAATGATCACGCGGGAAAATATTATTCATTTTTACACCAAATACAAAGAAAATCTGAAGACGGAAGATCAGATTCAGGAGAATCTGCTGAAGGCAGAAGACCAGGAGGCGTGGATCGAAAATCTGAAGAACAAATCCAGAATGATGCGCAGGCTTTACATTGAGAATGAGGCACTTCTGAATCTGTATATCCGCCCCTTCCTTGACGGGGAGGCGAGCCTGAACGAGGAACTGGCGAGAGAATTTCTGCATCAGATCCGCATGGCCGATGATGAGGCTATGAGGATAACCTTGCCATGCTGGAAATCCTGGAGCTTCTGGATGAATATTTTCAGAAAAGTGATGATCTGGACTCTTATATCTGGACCCTGAACCTTCTGGGAAATTTTTATAACCGTCCCTTCAGTGATGAAGATGGAAAGAAAGGAGCCATGTATTTTGACAGACTGCGGGCACTTTCTTCCAGATATTTTGAGATTGAGGATTTTGACGTAAGGAAGCGAATCCTTTTTTCCTATTATAATTTTCCGATAGTGTTGATGAACTTTAACCTGGACACGTCCAAGGAGCTTTTGCAGTACATTGATGAGGCACTGGAATTTTATAATGATGAGAAAGTCCGGGAATTAGACGGAGAGAGGTTTGATTTTGATGAACTGATCGAAGAACTAAATTATGATCTTCTTGGAAATTCAGTCCTGAGATTTACAGTGAGGGAGATTGATCCGGAGCTTCTTTCCAGAGCATCCCGGGTTCTGGAAGAATATTATCAGCGTGAGCTTGAGAAGAATCCGGAGCCCTACGAAATGCTGGATGAAATATACTGTAATTATAAGTCCTGTCTGTTCTATCAGGGGAAGATAACCTGCACAGAGCTTCTGGAGGATTACCGGAAATTCTGTGAACACAGTATGGAGCATGACGATCTGGACAGCCAGGAGGGAGTGTCTTTTTCTGACAGCCGCTATTTTCAGGTTGCGATCAACCATCTGCCGACGATTTTGGAATTGTTGGAGAAATATGCGGATGAATATCACGGAGCACCAGATCTCCGTGATTTTTGTGTATCCAATTATGTGCATGCTATTCGCAGGCTGTCCAGGACAGAAAACGATACCTTTGTAAATGATGTAGTATGGCGTTCTCTCAGGGATGTGTTGAAATATATTACCGGAGATGAAATAAACACCCTGGTTCTTATGCAGATCATGGTAAGCGGGATGAGGGCACTGCCATGCACAGTGCAATGGTGGAGCAGATTGCCAGGCGAATTCTGAATGTAGTGATGAAAAAGCGGCCGGAGCTTCTGATTGGAACCTTTGGTTATGAGAACGTGGTGGAAGTGCTGGAAAATCAGGAGACCATTCTGGACTATGTTTCCCAGTCTGCACAGCTTCTGGATATTGGAATGATCAGACTTGCATCTATTGTGAACAAGCAGTCACGGCAGCTGACACAAAGGGAAAAGAATGATATTCTCAGCCATCCCTGTGAGGGGGCTAAATTCGTAGAGGAGATTCCGGCTCTTTGCAAATATCGGGATGCTGTTCTGGGACATCACAAATCCTGGGATGGAAAAATAGGATATCCGGCAGATTTTGACAATACCAGGTCAAATGTGCGTTTCCTTATTGAAATACTGCATATCAGCGATTGTCTGGATGCAGCCACTGACTTTGTGGGACGAAGCTATAAGAATGCCAAGAAGCTGGAACAAGTAGCGGAGGAGTTTTCCTGGGGAAAAGGTTCTGTTTATTGTCCGGAGCTGGTGGAGCTTCTGGAAGAGGATAAAGAACTGCAGGGAGATCTCAGATATCTGCTGGGAGCGGGACGCATCCGTACCTGTTATTCTGTATATGGAAAGGCAGTAGACCAAACTGAAATAGAAGAAAGCAGGTTGTTTACAGATATTGAAAACTGGGAAGCCAGCAGCCGGAAGCAAAGTGATGAAGAGGGAGATACGATTCTCGATTTCCTTCACAAAAGCGGAAACGAGAGCCGTCAGCTTCTTGGAGCACTGGCAAGGAATTCTCTGATCATTTTGTATGTGGATATGATGTCTGGCGAATACAAGGTATACTACCGCGGAAACCAGAGACTTCTGGATAAAAAGATTCCGGACGGTTATTACGGAGACTTCCTGAAAGAATATCTGGCGCCAAACTGCGAACCGGGTGATTGGGAAAAAGTACGGCTGAAAATCAGACTGTCAGAGCTTTCCCATATATTTCTGGAGCAGGAGGCAGCTATGAGTGTGAAGCCCGGATCAGGCAAAAGATGCCTACCGCTGGGTGCGGTTCCAGTTTATCTGTCTGGACGAGGAAAATGCTATGCCCGGCATGATGACTCTGATTGCAACAGATGTCCAGGAAAGCCACAGCAGAAATGAACAGCTGATGAACAGTCTGAAGGAGGCATATCAGTCTGCAGAAGAGGCAAACAAGGCAAAAAGCATTTTCCTCAGCAGTATGTCCCATGACATCCGCACTCCTATGAATGGAATCCTTGGCATGACCCAGATTGCCATGAACCATCTGAACGATCCTGCGCGTATTCTGGATTGTCTTCAGAAGATCGACGATTCTTCCAGACACCTTCTGGAGCTGATCAATGAGGTTCTGGATATGTCGAAAATTGAGAGTGGGGATACGACACTTCACGAGGAACCACTGTACCTGAGCAAAACCATGAAAATTGTGGATGGAGTATGCCGTCAGGCAGCTGTTGACAAACACCAGATTTTTGATATGGATATAGAAGAAATCCGGGACGATCATGTGCTGGCAGATCCGGTAAGACTCAGGCAGGTTTTGATCAATCTGATTTCCAATGGAGTGAAGTACACGCCTGAGCATGGATGTGTGCAGGTAAAGGTAGCCCAGGGCAATAGCTTTGCAGAGGGCAAAGCAAGCTATTCTTTTGAGGTGAAGGACAATGGAATCGGAATGTCGGAAGAATTTCAGAAGAAGCTGTTTGAGCCTTTTTCCCGCGAAGATAACAGCATGACAAATGCTACCCAGGGAACAGGACTGGGACTTTCTATTGCCAAGTCTATCATTGCACAGATGGGTGGAAGTATTGAGGTAAAGAGCATTCAGGGGAAAGGTACGACGTTTCTTGTGCGGCTGGATCTGAAGCTTGTGGAAGAAGAGAAGGAGGCTGACCAGGCCTTACTGGCAGCAGAGGCTGGTGAAGAGAAGGAAAAGGATCCGGGCTTTTTGAAGGGACGCAGGATCATGCTGGTGGAGGACAATGAGCTGAACCGGGAGATTGCGTACGAGCTTTTGTCCGAATCCGGTCTGATCGTGGATGTTGCAGAGAATGGGCAGGAGGCGATCAAGCTTCTTGGAATCAGGCCGGAGAATTATTATGAACTGATCTTCATGGATATCCAGATGCCGGTGATGAATGGGTATGAGGCCACGGCAACTATCCGTGCAGGAGAGAGTGACTACTGGAAAACTATTCCGGTGATCGCCATGACCGCAAATGTGTTCCAGGAGGATGAGAGCCGGGCAGCAGAGTGTGGAATGAGCGATTATGTGACTAAGCCCATTGATATGAATGTGATTTATTCTGTCCTTGAAAAATGGCTTCGGGGACAGAAAGGATGATGTGAGCCAGTACCTGCCAGAGCTTTTTATATACTCTGGCGGCAGACCGGAAGGGGCTTCCGGTGGTGCTGGCATATGGATGAGGGAGCGATAGAGTTGAGTAAAAATAAGTACGAAATTGATATGTGTAACGGAACCATTATGGACAAGCTGGTTTCTTTTGCCATTCCGCTGATGGTTTCCGGAATCCTGCAGCTGATGTTCAATGCTGTGGATATTATTGTGGTGGGACGGTTTTCCGGCAGCCAGGCCCTGGCAGCAGTTGGTTCCACTACCGCTTTGATCAATGTGTTTACCAATCTTTTTATTGGTGTTTCACTGGGAGCCAATGTTCTGGCGGCCAGATTCTATGCGGCAGGTAAGACGAAAGAGATGTCGGAAACGGTACATACGTCTGTTACACTGGCTTTGATCAGTGGTGTGGCGATGGCTGCTGTGGGACTTGTTTTTTCAAGATGGGCACTGGAGGTTATGGGAACACCTGCTGATGTTATTGACCAGTCCACCCTGTATATGAGGATTTATTTCCTGGGAATGCCGTTTTTTATGCTTTATAACTATGGTGCAGCTATTCTGCGTGCGGTAGGGGATACCAAACGTCCGCTGATGTTCCTGGTTGTGGCAGGTGTGACCAACGCGGTGCTGAATATGATTCTGGTGATCGTGTTTCATCTGGGTGTTGCAGGTGTTGCCATTGCGACCATTATTTCCCAGCTGATTTCCTGTATTCTGGTTCTTCGCTGTCTGTATATGACGGACAGCAGTTATCAGCTCCGGTTTTCCAGATTGTGCATGAAGAAATTTTATCTGGTACAGATTTTCCAGGTGGGAATACCGGCAGGAGTGCAGAGTACGGTTATTAACATTTCCAATGCGCTTTTGCAGTCTTCTGTAAATTCCTTTGGTTCCACTGCCATGGCTGGCTATACGGCGGCGAATAATATTCTGGGATTTTTGTATGCGTCTGTAAATGCGGTCACTCAGGCCTGTATGAGCTTTACCAGCCAGAACTATGGCGTTGGGAAATATAAACGTATGGACAGAGTGCTGCTGGACTGCGGAATCCTGTCCTTTGTGATCGCCCTTGTGCTGGGATGCGGATCTTACATGTGTGGCGGTGAGATCCTGAAGGTTTACACAGAGGACCCGGAGGTTATCCGATGCGGTGTGGAGATTCTTTCCATCACCACAGTGCCTTATTTCTTATGTGGAATCATGGATCTTTTTCCTGGAGCCTCCGAGGAATGGGACATTCCGGTGTGCCTATGATCCTTTCTATTATCGGTACGGTTGGTACCAGAATTGTGTGGATCTTCTGGATATTCCCACAGCACAGAAGTTTGTACACCTTGTTTATCTCTTATCCGGCCTCCTGGTTCATTACCATTGTGCTGCAGGTGGTCTGCTTTGTGTTTGTGAGACGGACGGTGCATGGACAGCTGAAAGGTACCGGGAAAGCGGCGTGATGGAAAGAAAGAAGAGAAATGTTATAATATGTTTCTGAAACGGGTAAGAGCCAGGGAAAGCGAAACGCTTCCCTGGCTCATTTTTAGCTTCCGTTCCCTCTGAGCTTCACGAAAGATAATAATGGAAAATGACATAATTGGGTAAGTGTGAATGATTCAATAATTCGGCTGGGCTAACTTCCTCCCATTAAAGTTAGTGCAGGCGATTATTTGTGTGGACATTTGGCGTAAGTTGTTGTGTTTACGTAGTCCATGATGACAAGATGATTGCATTTTGTGCAAATTTTTGCCGTATAAGTTTTTACGATACAACCACCATTGCTTTGTGAATAATGTAAATCTGTATAACCAGATTTAAAGTTGTGAGTACAAATGATTGCACGAGGTTCTAAGTCTGATTCACTTACAGGAATACTTGTGTTCTCTTCTGTTTCAAAATGAATGTTTGAATATTTAAAGGTATCATCTTGAGTTGCAGTGTCGTAGAAAGAAGCTGTTTCTGTAAGTAATGTTAAGTCGCTGGTTTGTGTCGTCTGCATCGGCGCATACCCAAACACCGTAGTCCCACTCAAAAATACAGATGCCAATATTGCCGCAGCAGTACCAATTTTACTGGCTTTTCTATTCTTCCTCATAATAAATTCCACTCTCCTTTTCATTGTATGTTTGGCCCCCAATAAGTTGTTTTTCCAGACTACAGGAACCTGTCTGTTCCTTGCGGAAAGATTCACGAGAGCGACTGCGTAGGCTTTTCTCTCCTCCGTGGTGAAACCTTCGGTGGCGGCTTGATCTGCAATGTTTTCGGAAAAGCTGGTGTAAAGCAGAAGCGTAAGCAATGTTAACGGATTATAAAAATGAAGGCAAATGGCTAACAGGCAGAGCAGCTTTACAGCTGAGTCATGGCAGCACAGGTGTGAATATTCGTGCCGCAAAATCATTTCTGACAATCTGGAATCCGCAAGGCTCTCCGGCGCGACAATGAAAGGCTTCAGGAAACTATAGTATAGGGAGAACCAATAAGGGGAGAAATACGGTATTCTACATCCCCGATTCCAGGTAAGAAACAAGTTCTTTTCTCAGTAATCTTTTTCAGCTTTCGCGTGAGCCGGTGATACTTTATGATTTCGTAAACACTGAAGCCTGAGATTAAAAATAGCCAGCATAATCCAATCATAAGAATCCAGTCGGACATCCATAATGAAATTCCGTGATAAGAAATTGCTTCTTTGTCGTCAAAATTGATGTAATAAGAGATGTTTGCAAGAGCGTCTGTTCTTATCAAAACATCTGTTGGCATCAGATATTTAACCACCTGAAACGGTATCAAATACCCCGCCAGACTCAGAAACACCAGGTTCCGGCCAAGCCGGTATGAAAATTTTTTCCTTTGGAGAAGCAATAGCAGGAGACAGATGATCAGTGGCACTGTTCCTGCTATGCTCATACAGATTAAAAGCATGCAAGTCCCTCACTTAAAATTTGTCAATAAAATCCAGCAAGTCCTTCTGATCTTCTTCGCTGAGATCGGAATCTTCGGCAAAGGCACAGAACAGACAGGTAAGTGAATTTTTAAAGCTCTGGAAATCAGAATCTCCAGAATCCCTGCAGCTGGTCTGGCGATTTTTTATCAGCTCCTTCATCGCATTCCGGAACAACAGGTTCTTCTTATCAAGCTTTCGTCTAAGCTGCAAACAGTGTACGAAGAGACCTAAGGTTACCAGAGGAAGGCTAAAGGATAACAGAATTGCTTTCGCCAGGTAAAAGGCAGCAGCCGGCTGATCCAAATTCGGAATTCCGTTCATCATGCAGATCAGCAGCGAGCATCCGGTGACGATCACAAAGAGAACGCCGGATAAGGTTAAAATTATTTTTTTCATTGAGTACCTCCTCATTCTACGTAGAGCGGGAATTCAGAAATAATTTTGTTTTCTGCTCCCTTCACTATATATACGAAAACCAGAGAAAGAAATAACACGAAATCTGAAAAAATTTTTGGAAATTTTTCAGATAAGATAAATTTATGGTATACTTACAGAGAGATTGAGAAAAATTACAGGTCTGATATCATATCAGATATTGAAAAGACACTTCCTGACAGTGTGTAAAAATCAACGCTTCGTTAGGAAACTGTCAAATAATCATAGAAGGAGAACAATTATGCCCAAATTTCTGATCATCGACGGCTCCTCCATGCTGTCCACATCCTATTACGGAAATCTTCCCAAATCTATCCTTTTCGCAAAGACAGACGAGGAAAAAGAGAGACACTATCCGGAAATCCTGCACACCTCCGATGGAAAATACACAAATGCCATGTTCACCATGCTTCGCACCCTTCTGGCTGTCTATAAGAAGGTAAAGCCGGAATACGTGGCATTTACCTTTGACATGACAAGAGATACTTTCCGCCGCACCCAGCTTGGCGCCGATTTTTACAAAGCCAATCGCAAGGAGACTGCCCAGCCATTAAAAGAACAGTTTATCCAGATGGAAGAGCTTCTGAAAGCAATCGGCTGTCCGGTATTTATGAGCCAGGACTATGAGGCTGACGATTATGCGGCATCTCTTGTGGAGAAATTCCAGGGCCCGGATCTGCAGACTTATGTGCTTACCAAGGATCACGATTATTTTCAGCTGGTAAGCGAATATACCCGCATGTGGCGTGTTGTTACGAAGGATAAGCTGGAGAATTTAAAGGATGCATATGGCCTGTTTGGAAAAGAGGCTTACGAGGAACTCCCTTCTAATGTATTTGAATATACACCGGAAATTGTCTGTTCTGAGGAAGGGGTATATCCGGAACAGATTCCTGTGCTTCTGGCGATCACTGGAGATCCAGGCGATGGAATTCCAGGCTGTAAGGGCGTTTCCTCAGCAGCAGCGCCGCTTGTAGCAGAATATAAAACCCTGGACGCGATCTATGAAGCAATTGAGGACTGCGAAGACGTGGCAAAGAAAGAAAAGGAACTGAATACTTTCTGGAAAGAAAACCTTGGAATAGGCAGAAGCCTCTGAAAGCACTGAAAACAAATAAAGAGATGGTATACTTAAGCGAACAGCTGGCAACTATGAAACATGACATTGAGATAAAAGAAAGCCTGGAAGATATGCGGCTTCATATTAATGCAGAAGAACTGATCAGACAGTTAAAGCGCTACGAAATGAACAGTATTTTGACGGAATATGAAAAAACACTAAAATAGTCAAAATGTAAAGAAAACACTTAATTGTCAGAAAAAAAGAGAAAATATCAGAAAAATACAAATGGGTGTTGGTAATGTGTGTTTATTTACACAAAATACATAAATTATTCACAAAACGCTTGCCTAAAACGGAGTAATACGCTATAATTTCCCCATACTACTTATTGATCAATTTCAATAAATTTAATTCATGGAGGGAAATGTATGAAGAAAGATTTGAAAACACTCAATAAGTCTGTTGCCATTGCAATTGCAGCGGCAATGACCGCAACTTCCGCACCGACACCACTTCTGGCGTCAGATTTTACAGATGGAGGAGATTTCGTATCTGTGTCTCCGGCAGCGGAAGCGGACACCACAGAGGAAGCTGCTGTAGAGGCAGATGACTTCGGAGATGAAGCCACAGTAGCAGCTGTTACAGAGGATGGCTTCGGTGACAGCGAGGCAGTTGCAGACGCAGAAGAGAGCGGAAGTACCGATGAGGTTGCCGCTTTTGATGCAGAGGCACCTGGCAAGATCGGACATGTTGCATTTGATGAGGAGGATAAGAATGTTCTTACCTGGTATGCGGATCAGAAGGCAGATGAATACCAGATCCGTGTAACAGACGGAGAGTACACTTACCGCTACAATTATGATGCAAGCGAGCCAGAGACCGGTTATCCGTCAACAGTCAACTTGAGCTATAGTCTTACAAGTCTTACCATGCGGCCGTTCAAGGTTGACGCAGAAGGAAACCTTGTATACAAACCAGATGGTAAAGACGGATATATTGCAGGTCTTGAGAATGGCAAGACATACAAAGTTTCCGTTCGCGCCGTAAACCGTAACAGTGCAGATGGAACTGTTGCATATGGTGAATGGTCTGATGCTGTAGATTATACCTACGCAAAGAAGGTCGCTGAGCCGAAGAGTGTGACAATTTATGCAGCTGAAAGAAAGAATCAGATTCAGGTATCCGGCGAGAACCAGAACCTCGAGGTTTCCATTAAGGATGAAGCTGGAAATGAATATTATTCTTATGCATATGGAGCAAAGGAACCCTCCTATGTAACTACTTCAGGTAACTGGCTCAATTTCTATGAGAATTACGGTTATCTGCTTAAAAAGAACGACACCACAGGTCTTTATGAAGTCGCTTCTGATGCAGACGGAAAATATATCGGTGCTTTCCAGAAAGGCAAGAAATATACCGTTAAAGTCCGTGCATATACAGGCTCCGGCGACGAGAAGAAGGTAGGCGACTGGTCCAATGAGCTGGTTGTAGAAGCAGACGACAGCGGCAGTCTTGTACCAGAGAAGACCGGTAATTTCAAATACAACGATGAATATGAATATGTAAGCTGGAACCGTATCCAGAATACATATGTATCCCAGTACGAAGTTGAAGTAGATGGAAAAGTTGCCTTTACAACAGATTCCAATTATTCCTATCCAAACTTCTATTTAGGAAGAACCTACGGAGAGTTCAAATTTGAAAGAGGTAAAACCTATACCATCCGTGTCCGCGGAATTAATTACAGATATGAGAATGGTGCAAACAAGAAGCAGGAAGGTGAATGGTCTGACGCTTATACAGTAACTTATAAAGCTGTAGATACAAGCCTGAAGAAAATCTCCGGTGTAACAGCTTCTTCTTATGTTCTCAGCTGGAATCCGGATAAGAATGCAGACAGCTATGAGATTAAGATCACAGACGAAGCTGGACGTGAGTATTTTGAGTCGCTGGCATCCGATCGGAAGAGTGGCAGGTATACCAGAGTAAGCGGCACCAGATATTCCTTTGATGAGTCTGATTATAGAACTTATACAAGCGTAGACGGAGTTCTGGAACCTGTTATTTACCCGGCTACCGGTCAGCCTGTTTATGCATTTGAAGACGGAAAGACCTATAATCTTTCTGTTCGTGCCGTTAAGATCGGAGAGGATGGTAAGGAAGTATACGGAGACTGGTCCAATGCATTTGCATACAAAGTAACCGCTTCAGATGCAGGTACCAGTGAGAAGCCTGCAGCTGTTTCCGGTGTAAATGTAAACACAGAGGATAGTGAGCAACCTTGCGTTGGAACGCACTTGACAATGTAAACCGCTATGAAATCCTTGTAAAAGATTCTGCCGGCCGTGAATACGTGAGCTCAGCTTCTCTGAAGGATGACGGAACTGTTGATAAGACCTACTACAGCGTCGGACGCGGTAATTTCCAAGTGTTTCCCTGTCAGAGCTTAAAGATGAAGATTTGTATACATATACAACAGATCCTAAGGTTTCATTTGACCGTGTAAGAGATGAGAAGGGCGATCCGATCAAGGCAATGGCTCCTGGAGAATCCTATACCTTCCAGGTACGTGCAGTACGCACTTATACCGTTGATACAGACGGAAAGAAAGTCACAAAGACCGTAGAAGGCGACTGGTCAGCACCGTCCGCTGCATTTACAGTAGATGCTCTTCAGCCGATCACAGATCTTCAGTATGTAAAAGCTGACGATGAGTACTATTATTTCACATACAGTGCAAAGGTTGATTTAAACAGCGTATGGTATCAGATTGCAACAGGCACAGAATTTACTACTGCAACTATGGCAAGTGACTGGAGCAGCTTCTATTATGATGGCTCAGCTGGTTCTGCGAAACTGAAGATCAGTAAAAACAACAGTAATCTGGAAGCAGGAAAAACCTATTATGTTCGTGCAGTGAGCAGTGCAGACAGACCGGAAGAGGAAGAGGTTGCAAAACTGAAACCTGCAGCAGTCTCCTTCACTACAGATGCAGAAAAGGCACCTAAGAATGTGACTGGCTTAGAGATGTATAAAGAATCTGAAAACAGCTTCGAATTCCGTTTTGATGCTGTTCTGGAAGATGGCGACTCTTATGAGCTCCAGTACACTGATAAGGCACAGCCTTCCGAAGAGGACTGGGTAACAGCTTCTTCCAGTGGTTACTATGATGAAGATGAAGATGAGTACTATGAGATGATGATGCACTTACATTGAGAAAATCCTTATTAAAAGAAGGAGCAACCTATGTAAGAGTTGTCGCTTATGTAAAAGACAAGAGCGGAAACAAGAAATACGGTACTCCTTCCAATGTAGTAGCTGTCAATGTCTCCAAAGCCACTTCAGCGATCAGCAACCTGAAGCTGGTTGAGAAAACACCGGATGGTTATGTATTCTCCTATGACGGAACTGTAAGAAAAGAAGAAGATGTAGAATTCTGGTATTCCGAATCACCTGAATTTGTAAATGATTACAAGGTTACAGATTGTATTTCTGGTGAGAATAATAAGGCAACACTTTACTTTGAATCACTTACACCAGGCAAGACCTATTATGTGCGTGCCCGTGTAAAAAATGATAAGGCAGCTACACTTGCACAGAAATACAGTGCATACACAAATACAGCATCATTTAACGCTGGTATGCCGAATATATCTGTAACAAATGTTATCACAGCTAAGACCGTTACCTTAAAGATGAGCGCTGAAAGCGGATCAGAAAGCTGGCTTACCGGCTATCAGATCCAGAGAAAGAATGGCAAGAAATATAAAACAATTGCCAAAACTACAGACAGCGTTTATAAGAACACCAAACTGAAAGCAGATACTACCTATACTTACAGAGTAAGACCATATTATTATGATTCCGAAACAGGCAAGACCACTTATGGAGCATGGGCTTATAATAAGGTTACTACCTGGGGCGGTGCGCTGAAGCTGAAAGCAACACCTAAGAGCACAACTTCTGTAAAACTGTCCTGGACCAAGATCAAAGGTGCTAAGGGATATGAGATTTACAGATGTGAAGGATCTTCTATTGGAGATACTGTAGCAGCTGGCATGACCAACAATTTTGCCAAGTATAAACTGATCAAGACTACAAGTGCAAAGGCTTCCAGTTATACAGACAAGAAGCTTCAGAGCGGTATGGATTATTACTATCTTGTAAGAGCATACAAGACTGTAGGAAACAGCAAGTATTACATTGATGAAGGTGTATATGCAAATCTTAGCTTCGAGATGACTACCGTTAACAGAATTTCTTATGCAAACGGTAAGATGAAGTTAAGCTGGCAGCCGGTATATGCAGGAAAGGGTTATCTGGTTGAGAAGAGAAATGAAGAGACTGGTGCATGGGAAACCTATAAGACACTGAAAGCTTCCACATCTTCCATTACATTCCCGGCAGCAGATACGGAAACAACCTATCGTGTACGTGCATACAGAGGACAGGAATACAGCAATGAAATCAGAGCAACAGTTAATCCTGTTTTAGCAACTCCTGGCAATGTAAAAGCTGTTGCAAACAAAGCAGATGGAAGTATTACTGTAACATGGAATCCGGTAGCAGGTGCTGATTACTATCGTGTATACAGAACCACCTCTTCCTGGAACAGATATAACAAAGACAGCAATTCTTACAGCTATAGTTACGGTTCCAGTGCAACTGTCCCGAATTATGTTGCTGATTCCACAACAGTCAGCGGATACAAATTCGTTAGTGAACTGAAGGAAACGACTATTACAGATCGCGAGATCAAGTACACCTATAATGGTGCAACAAGCACAGAGTACAAAGGACCGAAAGCAGGAGTAAAATATTACTATTATGTAATTGCTTACAAGAATGGTAAGTCCTATGAGTACAAAGATTCTGCTGATGAAACATATACAAGTGGTGCAAGCAAATCTGCAAGTGCTATAGTTTCCACAGCAAAGATCGCGAAGCCAACCAGTCCAAAAGCGAAAGCAACAAAGGGCAAGATTACTGTCAGCTGGAAGAAAGTAACAGGAGCTACCGGATATCAGGTATACCGTTCCACTAAGAAAGGTTCCGGATACAACTGGTAGGAACTATTACAAAAGGCTCCAAAGTGAAATATGTTGACAAGAGCTCCAAGAAAGCTGGAACCAAGTATTATTACAAAGTACGCGCCGTTGGAAACAACGAAGCAGGTGTTCCAATCTATTCTTCTTACAGCACACCAAAATATGCGAAAGCAAAATAAATAAAGTGTAATAAAATCCCCCTCCTGTTAGACAGGAGGGGGATTTTCGATTACCCAGATGTAAAAACTTATGCAACTATTTGAATGCAGATATAAGAAAAGAAGACCCGTATCACAGGCCTTCTTTAATAAGCTTACCATCTTTTAAATGCAGAATTCGCTGATTGCTGCTCCCTCTGAACTGAAGGGAGAGGTTTTTCAATTCCTGAATAAACTCTCCGTCTACCAGAACGTCGATGCAGGAAAGCATCCGGTCTGTAAAAGGAGTGTAGATCTTACCTCCGGGAACCATATCTTTGTCAAAAAGATATCCACTGTAACACCAGATGGATTTATCCGGAAAGGTACGTCTGATTTCTTCCAGAAGCTCTGCCAGCACAGGCTGGTTCTCTGGCTCAAATGGCTCTCCTCCAAGTAAGGAGAAGCCTCTATATAAGAAGGAGCAAGCAGATCCAGAATCTTATCCTGTGTCTCCCGGGTAAATGGCTTACCGTAGTTAAAATCCCACGTAGGTGCGTTAAAACAGCCCTTACAGTGGTGCCTGCAGCCAGATACGAACAGGCTTACACGCACGCCTGTGCCGTCTGCTATGTCGTAGGATTTAATGTTTCCGTAGTTCATAACTGATTCCTCTTTTCCTTCTGTGCCTGATAATCAAATGCACACATCTTGCAGAAAGCCTTTTTCAAACACGATTCAGGACTTTCATAGTAAAATACCATTATGCAAAAAAATCCGGACAGAAATCAAAATTATGAAATTCAGAAAACTGTCCGGAGTGTTATGTTCAGTGGTAACGTTATATAAAGGTTCTGAAAACGTAGTTCACAGAAAACCCGGGAACCATTACTTATTACAGATGTAATACACGATCCTTGATCTCCTGGGTACGTCCCTGGTTCCAGAACTGGGTACCGATGTATCCGCAGGTTCTTCTGGCAACGCTCATCTTGTCCTGATTGCGGTTACCGCAGTTCGGGCATTCCCAGATCAGCTTGCCGTTCTCGTCTTCTTTGATCTGGATCTCTCCGTCATATCCGCAGACATCACAGAAATCACTCTTGGTATTCAGCTCTGCATACATGATGTTATCATAGATAAACTTCATAACAGAGAGAACTGCCGGAATATTCTGCTTCATATTCGGAACTTCCACGTAGCTGATGGCTCCTCCTGGAGAAAGCTTCTGGAATTCAGACTCGAATTTCAGCTTGGAGAATGCGTCGATCTCCTCAGTAACGTGAACGTGATAGCTGTTTGTAATATAATTCTTATCCGTAACTCCTGGAATGATGCCAAAACGCTTCTGGAGACATTTGGAAAACTTGTATGTGGTGGATTCCATCGGAGTGCCATATACAGAGTAGCTGATGTTCTCAGCTGCCTTCCACTGGGCACATTTGTCATTGAGGCGCTGCATAACCTTCAGCGCAAACGGACGAACCTCAGGGTCTGTATGAGCTTTCCGTACATTCTCATGCACATCTCATGGAGACCTGCATATCCAAGTGAGATCGTAGAATAGCCGTCATAAAGAAGCTTGTCAATGGTCTCACCCTTCTTAAGCCGTGCAAGAGCACCATACTGCCACAGGATCGGGCAACATCGGAAACTGTGCCAAGAAGACGCTCATGTCTGCAGCGGAGTGCTCTGTGGCAAAGCTCCAGGCGCTCCTCCAGAATCTCCCAGAACTTATCAAAATCGCCGTCTGAGGAGCAGGCTACATCTACAAGGTTAATGGTAACAACACCCTGGTTAAAACGACCGTAGAACTTGTAGGAACCGTCCGGGTTCTTCTGTTTCTCCTCAACGGTAAGGAAGGAACGGCATCCCATGCAGGTGTAAACATTGCCGTTTTTTAACTGGCGCATGATCTTGGCTGAGATGTAATCCGGAACCATACGCTTGGCAGTACATTTCGCTGCAAGCTCTGTGAGGTACCAATATTTGGAATCCTCGTGGATGTTATCCTCATCCAGCACATAGATCAGCTTCGGGAATGCAGGTGTGATCCACGCACCGCGCTCGTTCTTAACACCCTGCATACGCTGCTTCATAACTTCCTCGATGATCAGTGCAAGGTCATCACGGGTGCGTCCCTCCGGAACTTCATCAAGATACATGAAAATCGTTACAAATGGTGCCTGTCCGTTACAGGTCATAAGAGTGATCAGCTGGTACTGGATCGTCTGGATACCACTCTGGATTTCATCCTTCAGTCTGCGTTCCGATACCTTCTGGATGATCTCATCATCAAGAGGCTCACCGCAAGCCTTACGTTCCTCGATTACCTTGTTGCGGATCTTCTGGCGGCTGATGTCTACAAAAGGAGCCAGATGGGCGAGAGAGAAGGACTGTCCGCCGTACTGATTGCTGGCTACCTGTGCGACGATCTGTGTGGTAACGTTACATGCGGTAAAGAAGCTGTGAGGCTTCTCAATCAGTGTCTGGCTGATAACCGTGCCGTTCTGGAGCATATCCTGCAGATTGATCAGGTCACAGTTATGCTCACGCTGTGCGTAGTAATCGGAATCATGGAAATGAATGATTCCCTCGTCGTGAGCCTTTACGATCTCCTCAGGAAGAAGAACACGCATGGTCAGGTCCTTGCTGACCTCGCCTGCCATGTAATCACGCTGGGTAGAGTTAATAGTAGGGTTCTTATTGGAGTTCTCCTGCTTGGCATTCTCATTAATCTGGTCAAGAAGAGCAAGGATGCTGTCGTCTGTGGTATTGGACTTGCGGGTAAGCTCTCTCTTGTAGCGATAGCGCACATACTTCTGTGCAACCTCATAACCGCGCATCTCCATAATGCCGGTCTCTACCATATCCTGAATATCTTCCACATTGACAGCGTGGGAGGATTCAAGGGCACGGGTGGCAATCATATCAGCAAGCGCAGTGATCTGGTAATGACTCAGCTGTGAAGCTTGGGAACCTCCTCATTCGCTTTTTCAACGGCGTTGATGATCTTCGCCTTATCAAAAATAACTTCCACGCCATTTCGTTTAATGACGTTTGCATTGACCTCAGTACTCATTCTTTCAAATCCCTCCATATATTGTGTTTAAATCTTTGATTACATACTAGATGTTGTGCACTATCAATATTACAGTATTCTACAGAAAAGTCAAGGTCAAAACCATTGATTTTAAAAATCTGTGAAATGTGCTGAATTTTCGTCAGCAGGACAGAAGAATCATTCGGTGATCTCCGGTATAGAGTTCCTGAAATGTGCGGAATCATCGGGGTTATTCCGTATGTGAAATTTTACCGTACACAATAAAACAGTTACTGGATGACCAGTAACATGCTTTGTATGATTTCGCGCCGCAGCTGTGAACAATGTTCACAAAAACACCTGGCGGAATACTGCCTTCTGAATAGTTATGGGGCATGAACAAAGGGCTGCCCTGGGCAACCCTTTCTCGCGTCCGCATCTTCCTCTATTATACTTGGAAAAAAATAAAAATCAACCCTTGACACCACCAGAAGTGAGTCCTCCAACCAGATTTTTTTCGATTCCGACGAACAGAATCACAACTGGAACAATTGCATAGAGGGAAGCAGCAAACAGATACTGCCACTCGATCATATTGTAACCGTTGAAAATATTGATACCAACGGTGAGAGGCTTGAAGGTATCAGTGGAGATCAGTGTCAGTGCCACTGTATATTCGTTCCAGGCGTTGATAAATACGAAAATAAGCGCTGTAACGATACCAGGTGCAGCAACAGGCAGAAGGATCCTTAAAAGGGCATGTACGCGGTTACAGCCGTCAATAGTGGCAGCCTGCTCCATCTCAGGGGAGATGCTCAGGAAAGTACCGCGGAGCAGCCAGATAGCAAATGCCTGGTTAAATGCTGCGTTGATAAAGATCAGGCCGATAATGCTGTTGGTAAGATGGAACGCCATCATAACCTTGTAGATACCGATGAGAAGTACAACCGGTGCGAACATCTGGGAGACAATAACAAATCCCAGAAAAGCAGTCTGGCCTTTGAATTTCATTCTGGACAGGGCATAAGCAGCTGGGATACCGCAGACCATAGCCAGAAGAGTGGAGCCTCCTGCGATCACAATGGAGTTCATCATGTAATTGCTCATGGGAGCCAGCTTCCATACGTCTGTGAAGTTGGACCAGATGGCCTCAACAGGGAAAATAGTTCCATTCATGGAAAAGATTTCCGCGCGGCTTTTAAGAGCAGTACATACAGTTACAAAATATGGGTATAAAGTTATCAGACAGATGGCGATGATCACTACATAGAGCAATACACGCAAAACTGTGTTTCTGGTATTTTTTTTCTTAACTGAAGCATTGGTGTTTGCCATATTATTCGTCTCCTTTCTTCAGTACGGAAACCATGTACAGGCTGGCGCAGAAAAGAAGAATCAGGAAGCCGATAACAGATACGGCTGCTGCCTGTCCCTGTTTGCCGTTGTAGAAGGCCAGTTTGTACAGATAGGTAACCAGGGTGTCGGTACGGTTAGCAGGGTCACCCTTGGTGATGGTCCATATGATCGGAAAAGAGTTAAATACGTAGATAATGTTCAGGATGGTACTGATGGTAAGATTCGGACGTACCAGCGGGATGGTGATCTGGAACATTTTCTGCCAGTAGCTGGCTCCGTCTACGGCTGCTGCCTCATAGTAGCTGGCATCAATACTCTGCAGACCGGAAAGTACGGTAAAGGTTACAAATGGAATGGTAACAAAAATACCGCAGGCAATTTCCCAGGCGAAATAAGCACCGGCAGTAGGAGTCCAGTTCACAGCGTGGTCAATAATGCCAAGCTTCATCAACAGTGTATTTAAGGTACCGTAATCTGTGTCGATGATGAATTTCCAGATACTTGCCTGAACGATCAGGGTTGTGGCCCATGGGAAAACAACAACGGCACGTGCAAGCTTACGGCCTTTAAATTCATTGTTGAGGAGGATCGCAAGGATAAATCCAAGGAGTGTGGAGATGCCGACTACGGCAACGGTCCACACAAGGGTGTTTTTCAGCACCATGGCAAAAACAGGGCTGCTTGTTACCTTGCGGAAATTTTCCAATCCGGCGAAGCCTTTGATCAGACCAGCTTTGCTGACGTCGCTTAAGGCCATACGGAATACAAAGATAATAGGAACCAGGATGAAAATTGCCATGAGAAGGACACTTGGCAGGATCCATATATATGGTTCCACTTTTTTGAATTTTTTCTTCACAGGGATACCTCTCTTTTTATAAAAATAGCGTTGACGCTGCGCAGACAAGCACAGAAAACGGCGTTTGTTACGCAGAAAAACAGAACCTTCTTGTGACAAATACAAGAAGCAGCGTTTGCTTCGCAAAAAGGTGGAACCTTCTTGTGCCTGGCACAAGAAGTAGCGTTTGCTTCGCAAACTTAAAAATGGACCGGACCCGTAAGTCCGGCCCATTATCTTCCTCGTAATGGGAAAAACAGTGGATTAAGATCAGCCAGCGATTTCTGCCTGAAGGTCATCCAGTAATTCCTGAACGTCGCCGCCAAGAAGAGCATTCTGCTCTACGTTGATAACGCCCTGTTTTACATCTGCCCATTCTGCTTTCGCTGTTGGATAGAATTTACAGCTGTCTAAGATATCAATCCAGCTTGCCATATCTTCGTTAGCTGCTGCGAGAGCCTCGCCGCCGGACTTGGTTGCCGGAAGGAATCCCTCCATGTCAACCCACTCTGTATAACGGGCATCATCATAGAAATAATCAAAGAATGTGGAGATAGCAGCTTTCTCATCATCTGAGTAGTCGTTATCGAAGCACATGAAGCGGTCCATAACACCTGCGGATACAGATTCGCCTGTATTGGACGGAATGGAAGCAACGCCGTAGTTTACTTCATTTCCGCCTGTAGCAATGTAGGTAGGTAAGCTGTTCGGTGCGATGAGCATAGCTACTTTGCCAGCGCCGAACATATCCTGCAGATCATAACGGGTATCGTTAGCAGGATCGGTGTTTGTGTAACCGGAATTTACAAGATCAATTGCGTACTGGATTGCTTCAACGTTCTGCTCACTGTTCAGTGTCCAGTTACCTTCATCGTCAACAAATCCGCCGCCGTTGTTCCAGGTGTAGTATGCGAATGCTGCCTGACCTTCGTCAGTAGTCATATCGATACCCCATGGATAAATGCTGTCGTCATAAGCCTTAAGAGCTTCACATGCAGCTTTCAGTTCATCCCAGGTAGTAGGAACTTCTACGCCTGCTGCATCAAGGATGTCTTTGTTATAGTACATAGCACGTGCAGATGCAAGATCCGGGATAGCCCATACAGTTCCGTCAACTTCTGATTGTGCAAGGAATGCATCGTACATCTTGCTGTAGGTCTCTTCAGAAACAACGTCCTGGATTGGAAGAAGGAGATCATCTGCCTGATAATCTGCAAATACGTCGATATTCAGGACATCAGGAGCTTCGCCATTGGCGATACGTGTATTTACTACGGTGTAGATATCGTTCCAGGAAACAACTTCTACGTTCAGGTTAATGTCCGGGTTTGCTTCATTAAATTCTGTCACGAAGTTCGCCCACCAGTCAGCAGTCTGCTGACCATACTGTGCAGCAATGACGTTTATGTCTACTTTGTCTGCGGCGGATGCGGTGACCGGAGTCATGGAGAGGGCCATTGATAAAGCTGCGCCTGTTGCTAAAACCTGTTTCATTTTCATAAGTATTACCTCCCTTTAGATACGAGTTGAGGCATTCCATAGATACATCCTTGTACCAAATGGAGTGCCTCTCTGTAGAAAATAGCATACAACAAAAACAGTCAGATGTCAACAGAAATTGGTGAAAAAAACAATGAAAAATATCAAAAACAAAGAAAAACACAACGAAATACACAAAAGAAAAAACAAAAAACCACAAAAGCCATGGAAAAAATGTAGAGAGTAGAATAAAATAACAGATGAGTTATAAAAAATTATACAAAAAACGAGAAGTATGGTACGAAATCATACAAATCAGGATTTCTTTGCTCACGAAGAAATTACGATAACCAGGATTTGGTTAAAATGTGGTTTGACATTTCAGGGGCGGATATTATACAATCATATTTAATCGAAAAAATTCAGGAAAGGAGTATGCGGCAGTCAAAAAGAACTGAGAGGGTAAGCCTGATGGCATGCACTGCTGCAGAACATAAAATGGAAGAATTATACGCTGCAATTGAGAAAAAAATCAAAGCTTCCGGTTATCCGCGTGAGATTTCCGGTGCAGATGTGTATGATGATATCTGCGACCAGATCGAGGGAAAAGAGAACGGAAGCTATATTCTGCTGTCCAAGTTTGAGGATGATGTAATCTTTGAGTATCATATCACGGTAATGGATGATGATTTTAATCTCGGGGTTCTTACCATGCGTACGCTGAGGGAGTATTTGAGACCGATTTTGATGAATAAAAGAACTATTCAGACACGCTCTGGCAGAAGAGTTTGCCATACGAAATATCCTGTAAGGTAAGAAATCAGGAAGAGTCTGGATTAAGAAATACCAAAATACAATATTAAGAAATACATAGAAAGCGTGCATAAAATGAAAGTATTGGAAATTATTTTGCCCGTACTGGTGATGATCCTTCTGGGCATGGCCTGCAAGCGGCTGAAACTGCTGGATCAGAATGGAATTAACAATATGAAGCTTCTGGTGACCCAGATCATGCTTCCTGTAGCAATTTTCCATGCCCTTGCTACGGCAGATTATAATAAAGAAACCGGAATTCTGGTTGGAATCATGTTTGTAATGCTGGTTGTTTCCTTTAGCATCGGTTTTTTACTCCGCCCGCTTATGCCGGCAGAGCGTTACCGGAAATATCTGCCCTTTATGGTCAGTGTATACGAAGGCGGTTCCATGGCCTATCCTTTATATACCAGCCTTTGCGGAGCGGAGAACCTTTCCCAGATCGCTGTGCTGGATATTGCAGGTCTTTTGTTTGGCTTCAGCGTCTATATGGGAATGCTCGGACAGGTGGAAAACGGGGAAAAGATTGATCCGGGAAAACTGTTTTCCAGTGCAATACGTACACCGGCGTTTATTGCAAGTGTGCTGGGAATCATTGCCGGACTTACCGGTGTGGTGCAGAAGCTTCTTGCCGGACCGTTTGCAGGTACCTATACAAGTGTGGAGAACATTCTCACCACTTCCATAACCTCAGTTATTCTGCTGGTGGTAGGATTCAGCATTGAATTTGATAAGAAACTTCTTTCCACATGTATCAGGACCATTGTACTTCGTATTCTTCTTCAGGCAGTCATGATCGGGGGAGTGCTGCTGGCAATACATTACATAGTGGGAGATCATCTGCTTTTGAACCTTGCAGTGATCAGCTACATGTCCGCTCCAGCCACATTCAGTATGCAGACCTTCCTGAAGAGTGAGGATGGAAGCGCTTATGTTTCCACCACCAATTCTCTGTATTGCCTGGTATCCATACTGGTGTATGTGGTCATGGCATTTGTAGTTTATTGATGCAGAAAAAGAAAGCTTCAGACAGTATCATTTCTGATATTGTTCTGCAGCTTTCTTTTTTGTTGGATTCGGGCAAAATATACCGCAACGTGGGGCGTGCAGATTGCGGGAATGATTTTTCAGATACGCTCCAGAGTGTGTCTGCATGAAACCTCTCTGCTTTGCTTATAGATGAGAAACGGCTGTTTTCTGTATGCGCAGCATAATTTTTGCAGTAAAAACACCATTTTCATAAGTGAAGCTGCTGTCTCCTCCGTTTTTTTCTGCAATGTGGCGGACAGACTGGATTCCCACTCCGTTTCCGGGACGCTTGGACGACTGGAAAATATGATTTTTCTCCTGTATTTTCCCTTCAAAGGTATTTTCCACCTGGATCAGGAGAAGGTGCTTATGATGAAGGTAAACCTCTGCATGGATTCTCCTGTTGAAAGGCTTTGCTTTCAGGCTGGCTTCCAGAGCATTTTCCAGAAGGTTGGAGAGAACCAGGCACATATCGATCTGGTCTATGGAAATGTGGGCTGGCAGAGCTGCATTTGCCTGGAAAGGAATGTTCTCCCGTTTTGCCAGAGCGGCATAATGGCTGATCACGCTGTCAGCCGCCTGGTTTTCACAAAAATGCAGGTTGTAGTCTGGGATTTTACTGTTTGCATTGGAAAGATATTCTTTTATTTTTTCCAGATCTCCCTTTTCAGCCAGGGAAGAAAGCTGCAAAAAGTGATGGCGGATATCATGTCGTGCCTGTCTTGCCTCCTCTATGGCAGAGCAAAGGTTCTCATATCGTGCCTGCTGAAGGGAGAGAAAATGGTTTTCCTGCTGAAGCCTTGCATTTTTATTCAGGCTGTTGGCCATCATAAGAAACATTGTGTAAAACAGCATGAGAATTATAAGAAGCACCAGGCTGATCACAATGTAGCCCTGCAAAATACGTCCGGTATACAGAGTTCCCTCATATTTGGGAATCATAAACAGGTTCAGACCTATAAAAATCAGTGGCAGTATCCAGAAAACATACCAGGTCTGGGCTAAATTTTCGTCATCAATCATAGTGCGGGCTGCATGGGAGGCTGGGTACCAGGCGGCAGCAACGAACAGAAGACATATTACATTGTAAAAAATACCGGCACTGGTGTGAAACCAGATTTCTGTTTCTGGAAGTCCAAGTCTTTCTGCCACAATGGCATTTACTGCTCTGGAAAGGCTGTTTACACAGGCAAAGACCGCACATACTGCCAGAAAAATGCTGCCGGATTTCCAGATAGAGATAGTCAGGCTTTTGTGATAGATCAGCATCAGTACCAGCAGAGTGGGAAAAAGCACTGAGCTGGTAGGGATGTTAAGAAAGTAACAAAATCCTCCTTCCAGGAGACAGATTCCTGCCAGAAGAGGTGCAAGCCATGCAGCCAGTCTGCCGGGCGGTTGTTTCAGATATGTCTGTACCGGCAGATAGGCAAGGAACAGACCAGAAATCATTACCGTAAGCTCCAGAACAGGTCTTAATATAGTATTCATATTCAATGTCCCCTTTGAAACAGAAAATCCATAAAAGTCTGTCTTGCATTTTTAACCAGCTTCCGGCTGACGGAAATCCGGGTTTCATCGTCCAGGATAAACAGGGCTCCATCAAAATCAACAGCATGCTCCAGATTGATCACAACGCCTCTGCTGCAAAGATAAAATCTTGGATCCATTTTCAGGGATGCAGTAAAGGCTTCGAAGGACTGGCGGGTGATCAGCTCTTTGCCGCCGGTAGTGTGAATATGGATCATATGGGAAAAATGTTCTGCGTATATAATATGTCGAAACGGAACCTGTACATTGCTTCCATTTACTTTTATATCTATGTATTTTCCGGAATCCGGGATCCGGGAAAGAACCTCATCGATCAGGTCTGAAATTTCATTTTCGGGATATGGCTTCACAAGGTAGTGCATGGCACGGACCTTGAACCCATCCAGAGCATGATCCGTAGAAGTGGTAGTAAAAATTAAAAGTGCATCCGAGTCAAATGTCCGAAGCTCTCTGGCAGTCTCGATCCCATTTGCACCACTCATGTAGATGTCCAGAAAAACGACGGTGAAAGGACGTTCCTTTGCCGCAATAAGAAAATCTTCTCCATTTTCAAATTCAAATAAATTTACGTGAATCCCACGTCTGGAAAGTTGTTTCGTCAGTACGTCTGCGAGCTTGTCACGCTCTTCTTTAATGTCATCAACAATTGCAATTCTCATAATGGTTTCCTTTGTTTTGTGATAGGTTTATTATAATACCATTCGCGCCATTTTCCAACACTTCGTGACAGAATTATTGAAATATGATGTGGTTTAATTATAATAAACCTATGACTATTAAATCTGGTACCATTTAATTTCGTTTGCATCCATATGAAGCGGGAAGCTGCTGCCATCTCCTTTATAGACGACTGTATCCTGTGACTCGTAAGTATTGTTTACGACACAGTACTTGCCATTCTTTACATAAGCGTGGACCTCTACATTATAATTGGTGGAATACCATCGGTTCAGTTCGTCCTCGGCAGATGCAGACCAGAGAACCGCACGGTAGAGCACACGGCTGTTTCTGAAGCTGTATGGAAGTCCGCTGATGTAAACACCGCGGCCTTTTCCAAAGGTTTTTACTGCCATCTGTACCTCATGGTCATTCTGGATCAGGATCCGGGTTTCCGGAAGCGCAAAAATATTCTTTTTGCCCTCACCGAAGTCCACATCACCTTCTGCATCAGCCAGAATAAGTGGTCTCTGTGTTCCTCCCAGTTGTATTTATCGGTATTTAAATTGAAGCCTCTTTCTTCTTCCACACCCAGTACATCATCCAGCTGGAAGAATTTTCCCTGCCACTGATGGGCTGCAGGCTCGCCAACTCCGATGAAACCGCCGCCATTGTAAACGAACTCCTTTACAGCAGTAATAATGGTTTCATTTACCCAGTACTCGCCGCCGCTTTGCGCAGTATCCGCATCCCCTACATTGATCACAACATCAAATTTTTTCAGCAGATCCTTATCTGCCAGAATATCATCAAAACTGATAAAGGATACATCAAAGGGTGCACCGCTTAATGCCTCAATAATGCCAAAGTAAGAGTAATTCTGTTTGTAATAGATTGCGTGATGTACCATATGATTGCCCCAGGAACGCATGCGCCCCCAGCAGTTTAACACAGCAACACGTTTCACGCAGTAAGGAGTCACACCCTGGATATTATCATAAAGGGTGCGGAATTCCTGGCAGACCTCTTTAATGTACTGGACAAAATCCGGGAACTGAAGAGCCAGCTTCAGATATCCGCCATAACCAATTCTCTGGATGGGGCTTCTGAGAATGGCACGCCTTGCAGTTACCCAGTTTACCTTCGCCTCTTTCACCGGGTCTCCACCTTCGTGGAAGGTGTCCGGGAAAAAGTATGGAAGAAATCGTCCTTCCGTGTATTTTACATTTTTAATATCGCTGAACAGACGCAGGGTTGCACCATTCCCACACTTCCAACCACAGCATCAAGACCGATGGAAGCAAACTCATCCATAAATGGCTCCATGCCGATCCAGTGGTCACCCATGAACATCATGGCTTCTTTGCCATATTCATGGACAATGTCTACCATCTCCTTTGCAAGCTTCGCAACCTCGCGACGCTGGAATGCCTGGAAGTCCTTGAATTCCTTAGATGGAATGCGATAGGTATTGTTCATGTAGCCCTGGTCGATAATGTATTCCGGGCGGAATGGATAGCCGACCTCTTTTTCGAACTGCTCCAGCACATATGGACTGACAGATGCGGAATAACCGAACCAGTCCACATATTTTTCCCTTGCCAGCTCATCAAAGATCAGGGTGAACTGATGGAAAAAGGTGGTGAAGCGTACCACATCCACATACTGATGGGTGTCAAGGAATCTGCGGAGGCGCTCCAGGGAATGAGCTCTTGTTTTTGGCTGGCGCACATCAAATGTGATCTGCGGCTCTACATCTTTCCAGTCGTTTACCACTGCATTGTACATATGCACCGGATCCCACATAATATAAGCCAGGAAACTGACGGTATACTCATGGAACGGTTTTACAGGTGTAATTACCACATTTCCGCTCGCTTCTTCATAATGCCACTGACTTGCCGGAACCACTTCTCCTGTGGTGCGGTCGATCACTTCCCACCACTTTGTGATATCATCGCGTGTGTTCACCTTCAGCATATCCGGGTACAGGTGATCCATAAGGTGGATCTCCAGTTTGTCTGATGTTGCAGTGTGGAAAGAACTCATAATGTACATTTGCTGGATCTCATCCGGATTAGCCTTTGCCCAGGCATTGTCCTTTCGGGTGGTATAGTAGGTAGCGTAGATTTTCGCACCGGTGTCCTTCAGCTCCTGTGGGAATTCGGTTCCATCACAGTCACGGATGGCATCTGCGCCCCACTCATTCATAATATCCAGTGTTTCCTTTACCACATCCAGGTTGGTAGGAATAGTAACTCTGCCTTTTTTCTGTTCCATTTTGCGACCTCGCTTTTCTTTTTTTTATTTACAAGGGTTGTTAACATTGTTTGATAGTTGTTTTTTTCTGTAATATAAGAATACGTTTTTGACAGCTGTTTTTCAACAGAGTTGTTGCTAAGGTTTTTAGAAATATTGCTGTATTTTCCGTTCTATGGTACTCTAAGTGTGCGAGTGTTTATTCCCTGTTGTTTGAAAACGCTGTATTCGGAATATCGGGAGCCGACAGCGCGGACAACAAACTATAGTTTATGATACATAAGGAGAATCTATGAGTACACGTTCCTTTTCTTTTTCCAATGATAATCCACTTTCTACAGAAGCAGTTCTGGTGAATGCCTCATCCTCCAGATACGAAGAGGACTGGCCCAGCATTCCCCATACCCATGCTTTTACGGAGCTTTTTTATGTTTCCAGAGGAAGCGGCGAATTTCTTATAGAAAATCAGCGGTTTTCCATTGCCAGGGACGATCTGGTCATTATCAATCCACATATCCTGCACACGGAAACTTCTCAGAGCGCTGCGCCCCTTTCTTATTATACTGTAGGAGTGGATGGAATTAGTTTTTCTTTCCGGGATCAGAAGGAATTCCAGATTTTCAACTGCCGGAAGATTAATACAGATCTTTTGTTTTATTTCCACTCCCTTTTTCAGGAATTAGATGAGAAAAAAGAGGGTTATGAAGAGATTTGCAGACATACGCTCTCCATTCTTATTGCCCAGCTTCGCAGGATAACAGATTCCGGCTTCCAGCTGGTGCCTTCTTTTCATCCAAGTAAGGAGTGTGCACAGGTCAAGCGCTATCTGGATTCTAACTATGGGGAAGATATCAATCTGGATCAGCTGGCGGCATTAAGTCATCTGAACAAATATTATCTAAGCCACGAGTTTACACGATATTATGGGATTTCTCCCATTAATTATCTGAACCGGCGCAGGATTGAGGTTTGCAAAAATCTTCTGGAAAATACAGATCATGATATTTCTGACATTGCCCATCTTGCAGGCTTTTCTTCCCAGAGCTATCTGGCGCAGAGTTTTCGGAAATCTTGCGGTATGACGGCTATGGAGTACAGACGAAGCAGGCGTGAATAAACAGAGATATTATTTCCGCGAGGCGTTTTTTGTGAACAAGGTTCACAGAAAACCCGAGAATTGCGGCACGAAATCATCCTGCGTCAATATAGCAGATACTTAATTTTCGATGTACTAGTCACGGAGTGACCAGTAACGTTTTGGCTAAAATGCCAAAAAACAGTTGAAGACACAAGTAAAAACTTGTATAATTACTATAGTAAAAAGTGAAATCATATTAAAATCATATACAGGAGGAAACTATTATGAAAGAAGTGAATGACAAAAAAGAGAGCATGAAGCCTATGAGTCAGGCAGCTGTTGAGCTGGATGATGAAGCGTTGGATCAGGTCAGCGGAGGCCTGAAGAGGCTGGACAGCAGTTGGAAACCAGAAATAACAGAGGTTTGTAAGTTATGCGGCTCCACCAGAAACGTCCGTGGTGGTTTATGCCTGGCATGCAAAAACAAATGTTAACAGCAAAAGAAAGGATAAATTTAAAACGGTATTATGCTTTCACGAGAAAAAACAAAGACAGACGATCAAAGGCAGGATGTAAATGATTATCCGGTGAAAGAACAATATGTTTTAAGCAGATTATTGCCCGAGTATGTATCTTTATACCGGATAGATCTTAATTCCGGTAAAGTATGAGATACTGAGGCTGGATGAGAATACCAATGCCAGGAAGCTGGCGGAGACAGATCCCCATCCGGCTGAAATTTTTGATGAATATACGAGAAGATATGCAGACAATTTTATTCTAGATGAAGAGAAAGAAGAGTTTATAGACTGGCATCTCTGCGCAAATATGAAAAGAAGGCTTTTACATGAAGAGAAGCTTACTTACCATTACCACAGTGTTTCAAAGGAAGGGAAAGATAGCTATTATGAAGCCTATGTAGTGAAGGGAAAGACAGATGATGAGACCTTTGATGCTTTTCTTGGATATCGCAATATAGACAGTATCCTTTACAAAGAAAAGGAAATCCAGGAGAAACTGCAAAAAGCATTGAATGAGGCCAGATTAGGAAATGAGATCATTTCCTCCATTGCCAGAACGTACCAATATATTTCCAGAATTGATATCCAGGCGGATTATTTTGAGGAAATTTCCAACAGGGATGTGGAGCATCTGAAATATATTCATTCAGGTACTCTGTCTGAAAACAACAAAAGAGTTTGCCGTGGACTGGTGGCAGAAGAGTATCAGGATGCTTTTGAAAAATTTACAGATATCTCTACACTGCCGGAACGAATGAAAGACGAAGAATCCGTCGTTATGGAATACCGGATGAAGGATGGAAGCTGGCATAGTCTGCGCTTTATTGAGAAGAAAAGGGATGAGACTGGCCGCCTGACCCATGTTCTTTGTGCGATTCGAAGTATCAGTGATGCGAAGAGAAGGGAGCAGACTCTTATATACCAGGTTGCAGAAGCAAAGAAGGATGCGGCGGTTAAAACCAGGTTTCTGTCTAATATGAGCCATGATATCCGAACTCCTATGAATGGGATCATAGGCATGGTTGAACTGGCAAACCGTTATCCCAATGACCCTGAAATACAACAAAAATGCAGGGATAAGATTATGGATTCCTCCAGATATCTGGTTTCCCTTGTAAACGATATACTGGATATGAATAAACTGGAGTCGGGAGATATTGTTGATCAGGAGCTTACTTTTGATCTGACAGAAATCCTGAGCAGGATCAACACAGAAAAGCAGCTTCAGGCAGCTGAGAAAAATATAGAATGCATTGTGGATTGGGAAAAATCAGAGCTAAGTCATATATTATTAACCGGAAATTCTGTTTATTTGGAACGGCTTCTGAATGCGATTTCTGATAATGCGGTGAAATTTACAGAACCAGGCGGAAGAATCCATGTATGGTGTAAAGAGAAGTTTGCAGATGAAAAGCGGGTAGTGTATGAATTTGGCTGTGCAGATAATGGTCCTGGTATGAGCCAGGAGTTTGTGGCACATGCGTTTGACCTTTTTGCCCAGGAGAAGGAAACCAGCCGGTCGAAATATGAAGGCACCGGACTGGGACTTCCCATTGCAAAGAAGCTGGCAGACAGAATGGGCGGCACGATCCGGATCGAAAGTAAAGAGGGAACCGGCACAACTGTGATCATGACAATTCCGTTCAAAATCGGAGAAGCAGAAAAAGCCCGGAAACTGGAAGATTTTGTAAAGGACCAGAATACGATTTCCCTTGAAGGTCTCCGGGCATTAGTAGTTGATGATAATGAGCTGAACAGGGAAATCGCCAGCTTTATCCTGGAAGATAACGGGCTTCTTGTGGATTGCGCCAAAGACGGACTGGAGGCAATTGGGAAATTTGAAAAGTCCGAGCCAGGGTATTATGACGTGATTTTAATGGATATCATGATGCCAAACTTAAACGGCTGGGATACTGCCCGGAGAATTCGTTCCATGAAAAGATCAGATGCAGAGCGCGTACCGGTTATTGCCATGAGTGCCAATGCATTTGCAGAAGACATTATAAACAGCCGGATATCTGGCATGGATGAGCATCTTACCAAACCCCTTGAACCGGCAAGGCTTGTAAATGTACTTAAGGATTGTATCTGGAGGAGAAAACATAAGCTGTAAACAGGCTGTTGATCAGTGGAGGAAGGATGCGTGCAATGAGCAACAGCTGCATCCTTGATCGTTGCAAAATCAGAAAAGAAGCTTGATATTGACAAATATATGAGTTAAAATCAGAAGACATAATTCGTTTATATTTTATTGGTTTATGTCAAAAAATTTGTTAGGAGAAAACAGATATGAGTAGTAAATCTAATACACAGGCAATGGAAACGGAAAAAATCCCACGTCTTTTGGCGCAGCTTGCAATTCCTGCTGTTGTGGCACAGATCATTAATCTTTTGTACAACATTGTAGACCGTATTTATATTGGACACATTCCCGGTGTTGGCGCGGCAGCATTAACCGGTGTGGGGTTATTTACGCCAATTCTTATGCTGATTAATGCCTTTGCCATGCTCGCAGGTTCAGGAGGTGCTCCCAGAGCTGCAATTTCCATGGGAAAAAAGGATAATGCGACAGCGGAAAAGATTCTTGGAAACTGTTTCTCGCTTCTTATTCTTATGGCTGTGGCCCTTACGGTGATTTTTTTCGTTTTCGCTCCACAGCTTTTGACAATGTTTGGTGCCAGTGATAAGACCCTTCCTTATGGAGTGTCATACGCAAGAATTTATATACTGGGAAGTATTTTTGTCCTGATCGTAATGGGAATGAATCCCTTTATCACCACACAGGGATTTGCAAAGATCAGTATGATGACCACTGTAATCGGTGCGATGATCAACATTATTCTGGATCCTGTTTTTATTTTTGTATTTGACCTGGGCGTAAGCGGTGCTGCAATTGCTACTGTTTTGAGTCAGGCTGTTGGTGCCATCTGGATTCTTCGTTTCCTGTCAGGAAAAAGACCATTCTCCATCTCAGGAAAGAGAATTTCAAATTACAAAAAAATATTATTTTACCATGCCTGGGGCTTGGAATATCCACTTTTGTCATGTTGTCCACAGAAGTATTCTGTCCATCAGTTTCACCTCCAGCCTTTCAAGATATGGCGGAGATCTTGCGGTTGGAGCCATGACTATTATCACAAGTGTCAGCCAGCTTGCAACCTTACCGCTGCAGGGAATATGCCAGGGCGGACAGCCGATCATGAGTTATAATTTCGGTGCCGGCAATAAAGAGCGTGTTAAAAAAGCATTTTTTACGCAGTTTACAGTCTGCACGGTTTTTACCGGCTGCTTCTGGCTGATCATGCTTCTGTTTCCCAGGCTCTTTGCAGGTATTTTCTCTAATGATACGGATCTGATCACGTATACCGCATGGGCACTGAGAATCTATATGGCTGGTATTTTTTCACTGGGATTTCAGGTTTCCTGTCAGCAGAGCTTTATGGCACTGGGACAGGCGAAAGTCAGTCTGCTGCTTGCATGCTTAAGAAAACTGATCCTGTTGATTCCGCTGATCTTTATTCTGCCGCTTTTCATTCAGAATAAGGTATTTGCCGTTTTTCTGGCTGAACCAATCAGTGATATACTGGCAGCAATCATTACAACTTCAACTTTCTTCAGACGATTTGATAAAATATTGGATAGAAGATAAGAATAAAAGCCATTTGGTTGGATATGTTTCTGACGGAATGGCTTATTTTTGCTACGACAACCGAATTCGGGCTGAATATGGCGGAAACACATCTTTATACAATCTTAATACAGAATCCGATTCTCTTATACCATCTTTAAAGACAATTATATATAATAAGCTCCAGCAAAAAAGTAATCATTTGTAAGGAGTTTGATCATTTATGCCGAAAAAATCATATAAGAAAAAACATCTGACATCTTTTCAGCTAATAATTCTGGGATTTGCAGGAGTGATCCTTTTGGGAAGCATTCTTTTAATGCTTCCCTTTTCATCTGTAGATAGAATACCAACTCCATTTCATGAGGCTCTTTTTACAGCCACTTCTGCAGTATGCGTTACAGGGCTTGTGGTAAAGGATACCGGAAGCTACTGGTCTCTGGCAGGACAGACAATTATTCTTGTACTCATACAAATAGGCGGACTGGGAGTGGTAACGGTGGCTGCATCTGTTTCCCTTCTTTCCGGTAAAAAAATATCCCTTATGCAGAGAAGTACTCTGCAGGATGCGATTTCCGCGCCTAAGGTTGGCGGAATCGTCAGATTGACAAGATTTATTTTAAAGGGGACATTTTTGATTGAAGCTGCAGGGGCATTGTTACTGCTGCCGGTTTTTTTATGGGATTACAAGGGAAAGGGAATCTGGCTGTCAGTCTTTCATTCTATTTCCGCTTTTTGTAATGCAGGATTTGATATTCTGGGAACATCTGCAAATCCTTTTCCCTCTCTGACCGGGTATTCTGCAAATGTTCTTGTAAATGTAGTGATTATGCTTCTGATCATCATAGGGGGAATCGGTTTTCTCACCTGGGACGATATTTATACCAACAAAATGAAGTTTAAACGTTATCGCATGCAAAGCAAGATTATCCTTGTGACTACTGCATGCTTGATTTTAATTCCGATCATTTTTTTCTTCACCTGTGATTTGAAAAATCTATCCGCAGGGAATCGCTTATTAGCTGCGGCGTTCCAATCGGTAACTACAAGAACTGCCGGATTTAACACGATTGATATTTCAAAGATGAGTGAAGCCTCAAAAGCTGTTATGATATTGTTAATGCTGATTGGCGGTTCACCTGGTTCTACAGCTGGTGGAATGAAAACCACAACGTTTACAGTTCTTTTGTTAAATGCAATTGCCACATTCCGAAGCCAGGAAAATGCAGGGGCTTTTGGCAGGAGGCTGGAATATCATGTGATAAAAAATGCGGCGACAATAGCCATACTTTATTTTACGTTATTTTTTTGCGGCGGACTTGCAATCAGTGTATATGAAGAGCTTCCTCTTTTAGACTGCCTGTATGAAGCTGCTTCAGCTGTGGGAACAGTAGGACTCACACTGGGAATTACACCGAAGCTTCATATGTTTTCGCAAATTGTGCTGATTATACTGATGTATCTGGGGCGTGTAGGTGGTCTGACTCTGATTTATGCGGTGCTTTCAAGAAGAAACAGGGGAAATGCAAAACTGCCTCTGGAGAAAATAACAGTTGGATAAGAAAGGAGAAAATATAATTATGAAAAATGTATTGCTTATTGGACTTGGAAGATTTGGAAGACATATTGCTATGCAGCTGAATCAGCTGGGACATGAAATTATGGCAGTTGACTGGAATGAGGAGAGAGTAGATAAAGCATTACCATTTGTGACCAATGCGCAGATTGGTGACAGCACCAATGCTGAATTTTTGCGTTCCCTTGGAATAGGAAATTACGATATCTGTTTTGTAACCATTGGAGGAAGCTTTCAGAATTCTCTTGAAACAACTTCTCTTCTGAAAGAACTGGGAGCGAAACTGGTGATATCCAGGGCTGAGCGTGATGTTCAGGAAAAATTCCTTTTGCGTAATGGTGCGGATAAAGTGGTTTATCCGGAAAAGCAGGTTGCAAAGTGGGCCTCGATCCGTTACACAGATGATCATATCCTCGACTATATGGAGGTGGATGCATCCCATGCGATTTTTGAAGTGGAAGTTCCAGAAGAATGGGTTGGAAAAACAGTAGGAGAACTGGATATCAGAAAACGCTACAATATTAATATTCTGGCAGTAAAAAATGAAGGAGAATTTGGTATTGCAATTTCACCGGATACGTATTTTGAAGAGAATCATAAATTACTGGTATTAGGGGAATACAGAGCCCTTCAGAAATGTTTCCGAATATAATATAGTCATTTGTTATAAAGAGGCTGCTATAGAGGTGAAGACAATGGCAGAAGGAATATTGGCTGTTACTGTATTTTGTTTGTTTGGACTTGGATTTTATATTGCAAATAAAGCAGATCAGTTTTGGGGTGAAATTCAGGAAAATACGGAAGAAAAACAGCAGTCATCGAAGATATTGTTTTTGAATACTCTTTCGGATGAAGAATTGTTAAGAGAGATTCATGAGTGTAAAATTGAATATAAGGAAGCTGAAATTATAATTCTTGATGGACAGTCCGGGTATGAAAAAAAGGATTTTGACCATAATACAGTCGCATGATATAATGCAAAAACGGCAGAAAAGGGGACTGGCAGGATGAGTCTGGGAATTGAAGAGGATAATAAAAAAACAGACGAACCGGATATTGATATCCATATTATTCCGGATACGGTCAAAACAGAAAACTATCAGAAACGGTCATTTACATGGTATATGGAAAAACCGTCTGCAAAGGATTATTTTCTGACAGTTTTTATATTTGCAGTATGTACTTTGATTGGTCTGCTGTTTCAGAAGCTGGATTTCACAGATACAAATATTGTAACCATATACATTTTGGGAGTTTTTGCTTACTTCCATTGTGACAGATGGTTATCTATGCAGTGTGGCCGGTTCTTTCTTAAGTGTCTTTTTATTTTGCTTTTTTCTGACAGAACCAAGGATGTCTTTTCAGACCTATGCGGTGGGTTATCCGGTGACCTTTTTCATAATGCTAATTTCATCCGTACTTACAGGGGCACTTGCGGCGAAGCTGAAAACACATGCAAAGCTTTCTACACAGCTTGCCTTTCGTACACAGATTCTGTTTGATACAGACCGTTTGCTGCAAAAGGCTAAAGGAGAGAGAGAAATTCTTGATGTCACCTGTACACAGCTTCTTCGTCTGCTAAACCGCAATATTACAGCATATGTAGTAGAAAACGGAGCTTTATCAGCGGGAAAGCTTTTTTCCGGTGAGGAAAGAGAGGACGCGGAAGATTTTTTAACACCTGAAGAACAGAAGATAGCCAGATGGGCCTATGAAAACAGACAGCGTGCCGGTGCATCCACACATCATTTTCCACATGCCAAATGCTTATATCTGGCAATTCGGAGCGGGAACAATGTTTACGGTGTAATAGGAATACCGCTGCAGAAAGAAACACTGGACTCTTTTGAATACAGTATCCTGCTGTCCGTGATAAATGAATGTGCACTTGCAATGGAAAATGCCCAAAATGCTATGGAAAAAGAAAAAAATGCAGTGATAGCCAAAAACGAACAGCTGCGGGCAGATCTTCTTCGGGCAATTTCCCATGATCTTCGAACTCCTCTTTGCTCCATTTCAGGTAATGCAGATATGCTTCTTAGCAACAGTGAACGGCTGGATGAAGCTACAAAGCATCAGATCTATACGGATATTTATGATGATTCTGAATGGCTGATCGGAGTTGTGGAGAATCTGCTTTCCGTTACCAGGCTAAATGATGGAAGACTGAAATTCAAATTTACAGATCAGCTGTTAGATGAGGTGATCGCAGAGGCTCTGCGGCATATCAGCCGGAAGCATGACGATTATAAAATCGTAACTGACTGTGAAGAACTTGTTCTTGCACGTATGGATGTCCGCCTTATTATACAGGTTCTGGTAAATTTAATTGACAATGCCATAAAATATACGCCGCCAGGTACTGTAATCAGAATCCGGGGAACTAAAACAGATGGAAAAGCGCAGATAAGCGTGGAGGATAATGGACCTGGGATTCCGGAAGAAATGAAGCCGCATATTTTCCAGATGTTTTATACCGGCAAAACAACAGTTGCGGATAGTCACCGAAGTCTGGGACTGGGGCTGGCGCTTTGTCACTCTATTATAGAAGCCCATGACGGAACCCTGATTCTGACGGACCATGATCCCCATGGATGTAATTTTACTTTTACTTTACCTTTAAGTGAGGTGACATTGAATGAATAAAACATTAATTCTGGTGGTTGAGGATGACAGACCTATAAGAAACCTGATTGTTACGACATTAAAGACACATGACTATAAATATCTGGCAGCAGAAAACGGCTCTTCGGCCATTTTGGAAGCATCTTCTCATCATCCGGATATTGTCCTTCTGGATCTCGGGCTTCCTGATATGGAAGGAGTAGAAGTAATAAAGAAAATCCGTACCTGGTCGAACATGCCGATTATTGTGATCAGTGCCAGAAGTGAGGATACAGATAAAATTGAAGCACTGGACGCTGGTGCAGATGATTATATTACGAAACCGTTTTCTGTAGAGGAATTGCTTGCGCGTATTCGTGTTGCGCAAAGGAGACTTGCAATAACGCAGCCAGGAGAACAGCAGGAAACATCTGTTTTTAAAAATGGTGAATTAGAGATCGATTATTCGGCTGGCTGTGCATATCTGAAGGGTGAAGAATTACATCTTACTCCTATTGAGTATAAGCTGCTTTGCCTTTTATCCCGTAATGCGGGAAAAGTATTGACACATACATTTATTACCCAGCAGATCTGGGGCGGTGTTCTGAAAATGACGTTGCTTCCCTCCGTGTTTTTTATGGCGACACTGCGAAAAAAACTGGAGCCAGAAAAAAATGGTGTGCAATACATCCAGACGCATATTGGAATTGGGTATCGTATGATCAGAATTGAAAGCAATGGTCTGGCCAGGTAATTATTCTCTTAAAAATCATTCTTGAATTATCTTCCTGTTTGTGATAAAATGCCTATTTACAAAAAAGCGGAGGTGCTATATGACATTTTATCAGGAACTTCAGTTGAATCAGGCAGGTTCAAAAGACCTGCTGAAAAAAAAGTGAGACCGCAAAAGAAAAAATATATCATCTGTTTGTATATATGGCGAAGGTAGCGGTCACGATGGCATTTTGTTTTTTATTTGTTACTATTTTCAGTATTCTGCTTGGAAATGAGAACAGTATTGTAGGAGTCGTTGTCTTATTATGTCTTATGGTATTTCGAAATGCCGATCTCGGAATCCATACCGGACAGTCTACCATACTTCTGGCTTTGTTTTTCGCAGTTATGACAGTGTGTCCACATCTGGCAAATCAGCTTTCCCCGGTACTGGGAATGCTGTTAAATATTGCTGCATTGGCAGTGCTGATTCTGTTCGGCTGTCATAATCCATTTATGTTTAATCAGTCCACACTCGTTCTTGGATATCTGTTGCTATATGGATATGATGTAACAGGAAAAAGCTACGAGATGAGACTGGTGGGAATGGCAGTAGGAGCTGTACTTACCTGTCTGGTATTTTATCGAAATCACAGAAACCGGGTTTATAAAAGAAAGATACAGGATGTACTGCAGGAATTTGATCTCTCTTCTTCCAGGACAAAATGGCAGTTATGCCAGATCCTGTGTGTACCGGCTGTACTTTGTATTGCAGAGCTTTTTAAAATGCCACGTGCAATGTGGGCAGGTATTGCAGCTATGTCAGCAATCTTACCGTTTATGGAAGACATGCAGTACAGAGTGAAGAAAAGAATTGTGGGAAATATTGCAGGAGTTCTTTGTTTTACAGCATTGTATTTCCTGCTTCCGTCATCCATCTATGCATACATAGGAATCCTTGGTGGAATCGGTGTGGGATTTTCTGCAAAATATGGCTGGCAGGCTGTATTTAATACATTTGGCGCTTTGGCTATCGCTGCAGAGAGTTATGGATTAAAGGGTGCAGTCAGCCTCAGAGTGATTCAGAATGTATTTGGTGTTGTTTTTGCTCTGGTATTTTGCGCTGTGTTTTATTGGGGTATGTCAAAAAAAATGGCAGGAGAAAACTGATATAAGTAGCCATTTGGTTGGATGCAATTCTGACTGAATGGCTTATTTTATGCAATAGAAAATATAAAATTTCAAAAAATATATACGCTGAAATCAGCCTATTGCAGTATACGAAATCTCAATAACGTGGTATAGTTAGCTTAAATAGGCTTTTTAGAAAACATGCCGTATTTCATATGGCTTCCTGTAGAGCATTGCATCCGCGGTACCTATGGTTGGGAAATCAGGGAGGAGATTGCAGAGCTTCTGGAATCTGGTCCCATTGATAAACCTACCTTTGGAAGCCATTTTTGCCGGAAGTGCCAATCATTGTAGATTCGCTCTGTTGCGCAGGAGTAACGCCAGAGAGTCATGAACTGGCTCTGGAAGCCATGAAAGCGTGTCAGATCAAGGTTATTTAAGCAATCATGATATCTGGGAAAGGTGATATTATGCATTATATTAGAATTACAAAAGAAAACATTGACAAGGAACATATCTGCTGTGCTATGTCAGGAAAAAACAGTATCGTAAAAAAAGAGTGGTTAAAACAGCGTTTTGAAGAAGGACTGGTTTTTTATCGGAGTGCAGAGCGCGGAAAGTGTTTTATTGAATATATTCCTGCAGAAAATGCATGGGTGCCCATTGATGCAGACGGATATATATATATTAACTGCTTATGGGTTTCCGGTTCCATGAAGGGACACGGCTATTCCAATGATTTGCTGAATGAATGCATTCGTGATGCAAAAGAACAAGGGAAAAAGGGAATCTGTATTCTGTCTTCAGAAGGGCGAAAGAAAGAATTTCTGGCAGACCCGAAGTATTTAAAATTTAAGGGATTTTCTGTTGCAGATACTTCGGACTGCGGAATCACTCTTATGTATTTACCATTTGACACAGATACTGAGCCGCCAAAATTCAAAGAATGTGCAAGACACCCGAAAGTAGAAGAGGAAGGATTTGTTCTTTACTATACAGATCAATGTCCCTTTACCTGTTACTGGGTGCCCCGTGTGGCGGAAGTGGCAAAAGAACACAATATTTCTTTCAGGGTAATTCATGTTACAAGCAGAGAAGCCGCACAGAACGTTCCTGCACCGGTGACAACGTATGCACTATTCAGAGATGGAAGATTTCTGACACAGGGAATACAGTCTGATAAAAAATTTCTGGCTCTTGTAGGCCGGGAATCTGATAGAAAATGAATCGGGATTATTAAGGAGAGAAAAAATATGGTAAAAATTATTTCAGACAGTACCTGCGACCTTTCGCAGGAATTATTGAGAAAATATGATATTGACATTCTTCCGCTTCATATTCTTCTGGGTGACAGTGAATATAAAGATGGAAAAGACATTACCCCTGATCAGATTTTCACCTGGTCTGACGCAAACAAGACAACACCAAAAACTTCAGCCCCTGCTCTGGCAGATGCCATGGAGCTTTTCCGCCCATATGCAGAGGCTGGAAGGGAAATTGTCTGCTTTTCTATTTCTGCAGGTATGTCCACCTCTGGAAATGTGATGCGCCTTGCTGCTGAAGAGCTGGGGGCTTCAGACAGGATAAAGGTAATCGATTCTGCAAACCTTTCTACAGGTATCGGTCTTCTTGTAGTAGAGGCTGCAATTATGGCAAAGAATAACCGGACAGCTTCCCAGATTGTTTCTGAGATAGAGAGGTTGAAACCAAATGTGCGAGCAAGCTTTGTGGTTGATACCCTCACCTATTTATACCGCGGTGGACGCTGCAATGCAGTAGCGGCTATGGCCGGAGGTATTTTAAAACTGCATCCCAGGATTGTAGTAGAAAATGGCGCCATGAATGCTTCTAAGAAATACCGGGGGAAAATTAATTCTGTTATCATGGACTATGTTAAAGATATGGAAAAAGATTTAAAAAATGCGAGACCAGAACGTGTATTCATAACACATTCTGGCTGTAAACAGGAAACTGTAGAGAAGTGCGGGCTTATCTGGAAGAGCTTGGCGTTTTTGATGAGATATTGGAAACCAGGGCAGGTGGTGTTATATCAAGTCATTGTGGACCTGGCACATTAGGTGTGTTGTATATTGCAAAATCGTAAAGCATGCCCCCCTTTTTAATAAAACCTTGCACAGTATTAGTTTTTCTATTTGGCTTTGTAATTGTTATTCATCCCTGACACACTTCCATAAATTGCTCAGCTCGCTTTTTTCCTGGCTTTTGATAAATTCATCAACCCCAATCATGGCAGTATCACCAAAATCATCAAAAGCGCTTGCAGGAGTCTTACAGAAAACAAATCGGATACTTGAAACATCGTAATTTGGTGATTCGTCGAAGTGCAATGCAACATCCTTTGCTCGCCGAAGGCTGTTGATTGCTTCTTCTTTTTTACACAGCGACAGCAGAACATCCGCTCGCAGTGCCCAAAGAAATGCTTCGCTTTTGTCCATATATCCCTGTTTTTCGGGATCTTTTAGCCCGGGATAAAAGGCAAGAGCCCAATCCACAAGAGCTAGAGCATTTGCATAATCTTTTGTCTTACAGAAAACATTCATATATCCCACCACAATTTCAAAGTGCGTCACAGTTAAATCTAATAATGCCCTCGATAAAAAGGGAAGTGCTCCCTCCGGATCATTGCAAGAGGATGCAAGCACCATTCCAATCGAAGAGTGGTTCAGCCGACATGGATTGTTCTCTTTCAATAATGCAATTCCTTTGTCATATTCCCCAAGCGCAAAATGGATTTCAGCCATTTCCCTGCGAACAGAAACATCACTTATCTCCGGATCTTTGTTTTGTCCGATCAGTATACATGCACGTTCACAAAGGGAAAGCGCCTTCTTTGAATAAGCAGCATTCTTTTGCGTCAGTCCTCTTAAACGGTAGATTCTGGCACTGTAATAAACAACATCAAAACAATTCGGATAACACTGTAATGCCTTTTCAACATCAGAAAAAACATCCTCAGTATCTCTGTCGTGAGAATACTGCTTCAGCCTTGTAATTACAGTTTCTCTGTTATTGTTTCTAAACTGGTATCCGATAAGCGCATCGATAGACACCTCAAACAGATCTGCCATCTCCGCAATCAGGTTTAATTCCGGCGTCGCCACACCCCGTTCCCATTTTGAGACAGATGCAAAGGTAACGCCTAAAGCTTCCGCTAACTGCTCCTGTGTCATAGCGTGTTCTTTTCGCAACTTGCTTATATTTGCAGAAAGTGATAATTTCATCTTTGGTACCTCCCTTTTTCTTTATATCTATATTTTACTGCAAATTTGCAAATAAGGAAGGTATCAAGAGTACAATTAGTTTAGTTTTTTTTGGACTGTTAGTTTAGCATTTGCATAGTCAGCTTATCATAATTATTTATGCGAAAATGAATTATTGGGGGATATTTTTGTTTTCTATGCGTCTAATAGATGTAAAGAAAAAGCTGGCCGGCATGAAAAAGAGGTGGTATTTAAATGACAAAAGAACAACTGGGAAATCTGGTCCTGGATTCGGAAAGACAATTATACTCAACTGCAAAAACAATCTTATTCAGTGACCAGGACTGTGCAGATGCTATCCAGGAGACAATTGTAAAAGCTTTTCCAAAATAGACACATTAAAAAACGATAAATATGCCCGTACCTGGTTGATCCGAATTTTGATCAACGAATGTTACAACCTCGTACGTAAGTCCAGTAAGTTTATTTCGTTTGAAGATCTGGAGGACAGACTGGAAATGGAATCAGAAAAGTCAAAGGATTACAGCGAATTGTATGCCGCTGTAAATTCCTTAAAAGAGGAGCTGCGTTTGCCCGTTATTTTGTATTACATAGAAGATTTCAGCGTAAGAGAAATCGCCCAGATCCTTGAAATATCGGAAGGTGCTGTTCAGAAGAGACTTGCAAGGGCAAGGGGAAAATTAAGGCAGGAATTGCAGGAGGTGCTGGTATGAGATTAGAAGATATGAAAAGCGATATTCCCGAAACACCGGATTTTATCCATAAAATGATTCAAAATGAGGTTGCAAAGCAGATACAGGATACAAAGGTGATGAATCTTCAAAGAAGAAAAACATGGACGATTCCCAAAATCGCAGCTGTAGCAGCTGCTTGTACGCTGGCAGTTTCCACAGCAGCATATGCAGGTGTAAATCTGTATCACTGGTTTCTGGAGAAGCAGGGCGCTTATGGTGTAGCGGTTAAAATTGATGCCGATAGCATGGCAAAGGAAACCATGCTTCCAGATGAGGTTCCAAAGGTAAATCTGTTTGCCAGATACATTCCAAAAGGCATGAGCTGGAATGACGAGTATCATCTTCAGTATCCGGAACATGAACAGACCGGCGGGTTTAGCTTTGCATCTGTTCTGTTGGATAAAAATGATCTGGGACAGGTTGTGCAGGATCAGAATGTTATTGATAGCGAGGAGCGTACATTTGGAGAATATCAGGGAGTATACCTAAAGTATAATAGCATCGCCAAAAGTGGAACTTTTAACCAGAGAATTTACCTTGTCTGCCCGGATTTATACCGTGTGATTATGATCTACATAGGAGATGACGTATCAAAGAGGATGCCATAAAGGTGGCTGAGAATCTGGTGATTACGGGAAACACAACTATGGTAAAAACTGCCGGGATGCCTACCTGGAGTGAAGACATGATAGCTGAAAAGATAGAAAATGATGATGATGAAATAATCACTTCTGTAAATGAGAAGGAGCTGCCTGTTTACCAGATCGGTGACACCTTTGATCTGAATGCGACTGGGGAAGACACAAATGGTGAGTATCTGACGAAAACCATTTCTGCAAAGGTGGATTCCATCCAGATCGCAGATGACCTTCAGCTTCTTGAGCCTGACAAAATACCGGAGGAATGGACAGAAGCAATTGGGGCTGATGGAAAACTGTCTGCAAATACATTGAATTATGTAAAATCTGGTGATGGAATCAATTCCCTGGATGAGATTGTGAAGTCAGAAGCTGTGAACCAGAAACTGGTTTATGCCACAGTGACCTATACAAACAATTCAGATGAGGAAATCGACCATATGCTTTATCTTGGTGCTTTGCTAACCATGACAAAGGAAAATGGAAGAGTACAGATTTACGTTCCAACGGAACAGTCCGGCGATGGCTATGACCGCATCACCTGGGATGGCATGGCAAAGACCGGAGAAATGGTTTATTATAATGTCTCTGAAAATTATGGCAATGGCGGAAACTACATTTCCTCTATAAAGCCAGATGAAAGCGTGCAGCTGAACATGGCCTGGATCGTAAATGAAAATGACCTGGAAAATCTGTATCTTAATGTAACCGGTGATGGAGCCTCGTATGAGTTTTCTGAAAATATACTAAAAAATGGACTTGTAGATATTCGCAAATAATAGTTTAAATATGTAAAAAACGAAGCAAATTAACCATTTCCGGCAGTCAACAGCTGTCGTGTTAAAAGTCCCGGAATGCCAGTAATGTGGATTCCGGGACTTTTGGATAAAACTAAAAAATGGTTGTCTCACGTTTAATTAGAGTGGGTAGTACTGTTTTGTGAATGGGGGTCTCCATAATAGCTGGGCGACGCTTTTTTACGGTTTTTCATCTGCATGACGAGGATATCCATGGCTTCTTTAGTAAGAACATCGATTTGCTGATGTATCGTGCTGAATGGTATAAGGTATTCTGACGCAATCGGTGAATCGTCAAAACCAACAACCTGATAGGTTGGAGGTAATTCTCCGTATTTCTTTAGAACCAAATTTAAAAAAATAGATGCCAAAGGATCCTGACGCAGGACTTTCACTTATTCGAATCTATGATCAACTGAAAAATTATATTGGAAAAGAACTTTACTTTGTGATAGAAAACGGAAATGAAACAGGCTTTTCTTTTATCAATGTGGATGATTTCAGGACTTCTATGACGGAAAAATATGCCCTGCTCCGATACGAAGTTATGATGCCAAAGCAATCAGGCTACCGGATGGGACAAGTATGAATCGAGCAAATCATATATTGCTGGGCTGGGCAGAAACACGAAATACCAATGTAATTGATCCTGCCACCAATGAAGATGCTTACGCACAAATAATTTATATGCCAGGTAGTTCATATCCGATTCAGGATAAAGATGTTACATTGTATGCAGTTTAGGCACAAAACAGTGGAACGCTGATGGAAGATATTACGATTGCGGTAAGAAATGATGCAAGGTACCCTCAGAACCCGCCATTTAAATAGCGTTTTTCGAAATCAGAAATGAAATCGAGAAACGCTTCTTATTTCCGCAATTTTGCTTCGTCCTGTAAATTTCAGTGTACCTATCTTTTGGGTCAGATCATATCGTAAAGGAAAATTATTGGATTAAACATAATTTTACTGGCTGTAATGATAGTGACAATGAAATTCTTTTACTATATTCTGATAATGTAAAGATTGCATAATATTGATTGTGGAAAGGGGGCAGCAGAATGAAGAAAAGGATATTGACTGTGGTGATTGCAATCGCAATACTGGCAGGAATTGCGGTACCGGTAAGGGCAGAAGAAACTGTTCCGGAAGAAGCCGTGGAGTGCCTGACAGAGATGCCTTATGAAGCATTACCGGAAGAAGAGTTTGAGTTTGATGAAGCAAGCAGAACGATTACTGCGTATATCGGAACATCTGTGGATGTTATTATACCGCGTACGATTGGTGGTGTGCCGGTAGAAAATATTTCTTATAATGCTTTTGAATGTGCAAGAGATTATGTGCATTCGGATATGGCAACCAATCAGAAAGAAGGCGAGTGGCTGCCAATGCGCTGTCTGATTCTGCCGGAGACATTGAAGTCTATAGAGGACAGTGCTTTTACCCACTGCCATGATCTGGAAACTGTGATTTGTTATGCACCTCTGGAAAATACGAATAAAGGTTTATTTGAGGAATGTAAGGGATTGAAAACAGTGATTTTTGTGAACGGGGTTGGAGAGATGGACAATTACCTGTTTAATTACTGTAAGAATTTGAAGACCGTATGGTGGAAGGGAAAGGTAAACAGAATCGGGGTACAGTGTTTTGGAGCTACAGGTTTGGAGCAGTTCTGTGTGAATGCGAAGAATATTGACAGTTGTGCATTTATCGGATGTGAAGATTTGAAGGAAATACACATTCGCAGCGGAGTTGAGAATCTTAATATGACAGCATTTGCAATGCTGACAGGAATCGAAACAATTTGTCTGGAAGGGATTGATCCAGATGTAATGGAAGCAGACTGGGTGAACTTACAGAACAGCACAGTTACTATCATGGTGCCAGAGGATACTACTGATGAACAGCTGCAGCTTGTGACTCAGAAGTTTGCCAGTGCATATATAATTGTAAATAAATCCCAGGTACAGAAGGACAGCTGCCAGCTGTCGGATGATCCAATGCCGGATATTGATGGCCTAGTTGGTGCGTATGGTATTTAACCGAATCAAGTGCAAGTAGCGAAGCGGATCTGGAATATCCGCTTGACAGGGAAATCTGATTAACCGTCAAGGTACATTGATATTGTATACATGAAAAGATCCCAGTAAAGTGGAGGCGTTTTAGCCATTCGCTTTGCGGGGATCTTTTTCTGATTTGCACACTCAAATGTCTGCAAAAACAAGTTATTTTGCTCCGAAGAACATAGAATAGTTAAGCTATATATGATAATATAAAGACACGATAATTTGAATTTATCAGAAAGGAAAACAAATGAGAAAAGCAATCGTATATGCATCTGTGCATCATGGAAATACAGAAAAATTAGTAAAGCGCATAGCAGAAGAGTGTCAGATCGATTTAATTGATGCTGTAAAGCAGCCGAATGCGGATCTGAGCAGCTATGATATGATTGGTTTTGCATCGGGAATCTATTTTTCGAAATTTCATCAATCATTATTGGGATTTGCGGAGAAAAACTTACCAGACAACAAAAAGGTATTTCTGATTTGTACTTATGGTGGAAATGCGAACTATAAATCCATAGAGCAGATTTTGAGTAAGAAGCATTCTAAGGTGATCGGAAAATTCGGATGCAAGGGTTATGACACATTTGGTCCATTTAAACTGGTTGGTGGAATTGCAAAAGGCATCCAGATGATGAAGATATTAAAAATGCAGTTGAGTTTGTAAGAGGATGCCAGATAAAACATTGTTGATGGTATCTCCTTATTTTGGAAATAGAAATATTGTGATTGGCGAGGGAAAATGCGGATAAATCAATCTGTTAAAAGGAGAGCGAAAATGATGATCAGAGACGCAAAAGAAAAAGACATTCCGAGAATTCTAGAGTTATTAAAACAGGTGCTGCAAATTCATGCAGATATAAGGCCTGATATTTTTATTCCGGGTACAACAAAATATACCATAGATGAATTGAGAGAGATTTTGAAGAATAAAGAAACACCAATATATGTTGCAGTAAATGAGGCTGATGTTTGCGTAGGGTATGCATTTTGTCAATTACGGGAGCAGCCTTTTTCAAACAATATGGTTCCATTTAAATCTCTTTTTATTGATGATCTGTGTATTGATCAGGAAGCACGAGGTCAGCATATTGGTGAAAGCCTGTTTGAATATGTAAAAAACGAAGCAAAGCAGCTGGGCTGCTATGAAGTGACATTGAATGTATGGACAGGAAATACTTCAGCAGAAAAGTTTTATGAGAAAATGGGAATGCGAACAAAAGAAAGACAAATGGAATACATATTATAAAAAAACAATGTGGTTTGGATATCAGATGGAGGTACCTATGACAGAAAGAGAAAAAATGCTGGCAGGAGAACTATATGATTGCGGAGATGCGGAACTGCTGACACAATGGCATAAGGCAAAAGATCTGGTAAGAGATTATAATCAGATGAATTCTGCGGATGCAGATGAAAAAGAACGAATTCTGAAGGAACTTCTTGGCGGAAAAGGCAAAAACTTATGGATAACGGCTCCTTTTTACGTTGACTATGGTAATAATATCTACTTCGGAAATAACTGTGAAGTAAATATGAATTGTACCTTTCTTGATGACAATATAATTCGTATCGGTGATAATGCCTTAATTGCACCGAATGTACAGATTTATACGGCATTTCATCCGACAAATGCCATAGATCGCTTCGGGATACCTAAAGAAGACGGATCATTTGAATTTTGTAAAACACAAACAGCACCAGTTATCATTGGAAATAATGTATGGATTGGTGGCGGAGCTATTATTTTACCGGGCGTTACCATCGGGAATAATGTTGTGATTGGAGCAGGAAGTGTTGTAACAAAAAATATT
>ENA-OQAA01000025-OQAA01000025.1-human-gut-metagenome-genome-assembly--contig:-NODE-25-length-93686-cov-5.423690_pt1 | contig 93686 bp, 100 predicted proteins | sample MGYA00242489_ERZ504515 | MGnify/ENA primary metagenome ERZ504515 (study PRJEB26092, sample SAMD00036237) | human gut metagenome | host: Homo sapiens | study: EMG produced TPA metagenomics assembly of... | reverse complement strand
TTCCATCATCAGGCTATCCGGAAATTAGCACCGGGATTCAAAATCACGGCTTGGCGCCCGACAGTATAGCGGAAGCTATAGAAGCTTATCCCATACGACAAATGATAGGTGTACAATTTCATCCGGAAATATTTACAGCAGCCGGAGATACCACCATGCATAAATTATTTAAATTCCTAGTGAACAAGGCTGATACATTCCATCTAGCTAAAAAAATTCATAGCCGTATTCTATCCATTGACACTCATACAGATACTCCTCTTTGGTTTAAAAACGGTTACAGCGTAGGCTTGAGAAAAGACAACATGGTCAGCATCCAAAAAATGGAGGAAGGTAAATTGGATGCACAGTTCCTAGCCACATTTATATGGCAGGGAAAACGAGATGACGTATCTTCACAAAAAGCCGTAGAAAGCACCACCCTGTTGATTCAATCCATTTATGACGAAGTAGCGAAATACAAAGATTTTTGTGGCATCGCCCTTACGGAAAAGGATTTGGTACGTTTAAAGAATGAAGGCAAGAAAGCTTTCTTTATAGGGATCGAGAATGGTTACGCCATCGGCAAGGACCTCAAGAATATAAAAAAATACAAACAGATGGGAGTCAATTATATAACTCTCTGCCATTCTTACGATAACGATATTTGCCATTCGTCCACTCATACGGAAGATGCTACTCAAGGACTGACACAGTTTGGTCGTGAGGTAGTGAAGGAAATGAACCGGTTAGGTATTATGATAGATATATCACATGCCAGTGAAGGTACTTTCTGGGATGTTATAAAATATAGTACACAACCTATCATCGCCTCTCATTCCTCGTCAAGGACTTTATGCGACCATGACCGTAATCTAACAGACGAACAACTCCGTGCCCTAGCGAAAAATGGCGGAGTGGCACAGTTATGTCTCCTCGATACCTATATCAATAAAACCCCAAAAGCCGCATCCGTTTGTGATGCAGTCGAACATTTAGACCACATGATTAAAGTAGCCGGCATAGACCATGTAGGAATAGGTACGGACTTTGATGGCGGTGGTGGTCTGCAAGGATGTAAAGGAGATAATGACTTAATTAATCTGACCATAAAAATGATTGAAAAAGGATATACGGAAGAAGATTTAAGAAAGATTTGGGGAGGTAATCTCTTGAGAGTAATGAAGCAAGTACAGGAAGCACCACTTTTTTTTTTTAGAAAAAACGCAGATAATACCCAAACAAGGATAATCAAAAAATATATAGAAATATCCTGTTATCATTTTTCGGAAATTATCGGGGCTGTCTCACCAATGGACAGCCTCTTTTTGTAACCTACAGTTTAATAGTAAAAGAAATAAGACAGACCCTTATTCCCCTCTCCTCACTATAGGAATTTTCCTATTACAAATAGGGAAATTCTCCTTTACAAATAGGAATATTCCGTTTATTGTATCATTCTCTCCACTTATCTTTGTGACATAAGAAAAGCAAACTTTAAAATTAACGGATATGAGAACAAAAATACTGAAATACTTCGGAATGGTAGTTGTACTGATAATAATGGTTAGCCTAACCTCCTGTGAAGTATCTATAGGAAGTTGGTATGATGATGATGATTACAGCGAAATATATTACAGAACCACTCAGGAACTATGTAGCCGAACTTGGCAGGAAACTTGGTACAAGACGGTGAATACTACACACAACGACTAGACTTTTACGAAAATAGAACAGGCACAGACATCATACGAATAGAACATCGGAACGGCTATGTAACCGAAGACAGGTACAATTTTGAATGGAGATGGGATAACAGTTCACAGACATGCATCCGTATGGTTTACGGTCCCAGTGACGTTTCATATTTTGAAAATGTATGGCTAGCCGGAAACTTCTTAAAAGGCTCATTGGATGGTATTAATGTAAATTTCACAGGAATCAGGTAAAAAGAAAAAAGCGGGATGACACCCAACACATATCATCCCGCTCTCCTTTTTCCCAATATACTACTCACTCTTAATGCTATTTACTGGATTCTCATTAGCGATACGCCAAGCTCTAACAACGACACACACCACTATCAGAGCGATAATCACCAATGCTGTTCCGACAAAATACAACGCATTCATGTCTATCGTTTCGGCAAATTGATCCAACCAGGCTTTTCCTGTAAAGTATGATACAACAATTCCTATCAAAACCGATGGAACAGCAACATACAATATATCACGGGACAGCAACCGGAGAATAGTCGAAGCTTCGGCACCATTCACCTTACGGATGGCTATTTCCTTACTGCGACGTTGTGTTTCATCATTCACATAGCCTATCAACCCCATAACAACAATAAGCAAAATAAAAGTAGAAGTAATCCATACAGAATTACGAAAACGGTATACATTACGATAGATTTCCTTCAGCATGGTATCTATCGGAATAAATTCCAATGCCTTAGTGGAATGCACCTGCTCCATGTATTCGTTCAGTTTTTTCAAACTCTCATCGTATGGCTGCCTTAAACGTACATCAAAAGTGTGGCTAGTATTATGACTATAAACTAAAGCTACGGGAAACTGCTTATAGAGAAAAGACGTATTGCGCACATTACGGAATACACCAACAATGGTGCCAGCTTTATCAAAATCATTCAATCGTTTGCCTACTGCCCCATCTGTCCATTTCATCAGCCGCACTACTTCTTCGTTGACCAATACATCCCCCTCATTCTGCATATCTTTCCCTTCAATAATAGTAATCCCCATGGTTTCAGCATAATTTTTATCACAAGGATTATACATCAAGGTTTCTATTCTCTTGCCACTATTATCAATCAGCCACGAGTCCAATACTCTCCCAGAACCCCATGCATAGAACGGGTGGCATTTTCCACCATGGGTTGACGACGAAGATCGCTAACCATATTCTCAGCTTCTTCGGGTGACATCCATGTCTCCGCCTCCACCAATCCTGGAGTACGGATACCCATATCACTATTAATCAAATGATGATACTGCATCAAAGATACTAACAAAATCCCCATTACAAAAGATACTCCCATAAATTGTACAAATAAAAGAGAACGCTTCCACCCTTTTTTTCCCATCTGTGTAACGACGAAAAACTTGAGTGACAGGAATGCGTGAAAACAATCTTCCCGGTAACACTCCGGCTACCATGAACAGTACAAAAACAATGAGCATCGGAACCCATAGAGTTTCCAATGTAAAGAGTGAAGATAACTGCACCGAAAGTAAATCTTCTATCAGATCTTTGGTATTGAAAATAATAAAGAGGGCCACTATAACGGAAATTAATACCACAATCCCTGTCTCAAAAAGGAACATACTGAAAATGTTGATTGCACTGGCACCACTACACTTATGCACACCTATGCTTTTTGCTCTGCGGCTCATGGTAGCAATAGCTACTAATACATAGTTCATGATCGCCACAAAAAATATAGCAAAGCCCAAAAAACCATAAATGTAAAGGCGAGTGCGGGTATTTGAGTCATCCAGATGAATTTCGGGCAATGGCTGTGCATCATAAAAGCTTCTCCATTCATCATCAGCAGAATCAGGATAATATTTTTGCATAGCCTTGTATATCTGACGATTGATTTCTTCTCTGTCCACCCCATCGCGCAAACGGAGAATAGTATAATAAATGTCATTACGTCCCCATGTTCCACCCCCTATATAGCCACCTCCGGCATAAATGGGAGCTACAAAATCAAAATGATAGGCAGTATTTTCCGGAGTATCCTGATAAACACCACGGACTGTCAGTTCATGCTGTTTATCCAAGGACAATTTTTGTCCCACAGGTCCTGCCCACCAAAAGCATCACGAACAAAAGTTTCAGAAACAAATATACTCCCCGCCCTTTGTAATTCCTCAGGATTTCCTTTCAATACTTTGATGCCGAAAGTACGGAAATAGCAAGTATCTACATAAGCGTAATTTACATCTTTCAGCTTATGACCATCCTTGAATACATTTAATGTCTCAAAATTGAAAATGACTGTAGCATTTTCAATCCATTGTGACAAATCACTGCGGAACGCTTCTGCCATCGGAGCAAACAAGCTATCATCATATCCTTCTCCTTTCTCTCCAGTCTTCACATTCTCTCCCCCTCCACGTACCAATACCAATCGGTCGGCCTCAGGGTAACATTTCTCATAATTGAGTTCAAATGCTATTTGTGAAAAAAGCAGAATACCAATAGTCAGACCTAATGAAAGCGATATGACTTTCGTCACGTTGCTTCCACGGCCGTGTAATATCGATTGTATTGCATAATAGATTTGTTTCATAACAACCCTCCTTTCATTAATTATTCTTTAATGCTCGCCACTACGCTACCATCAAACAAATGAATGACACGATGAGCAAATCCGGCATCATGCTGAGAGTGAGTTACCATAACAATACTAGTCCCCTCCTTGTTAAGTTCGGTCAATAGATTCATTACTTCAGCACCGTTCTTTGAGTCCAAATTACCAGTAGGCTCATCGGCGAGGATCAATTTAGGATTAGTAACCACAGCACGGGCAATAGCCACACGCTGTTGTTGACCACCGGAAAGCTGTTGCGGAAAATGCTTGGCACGATGACTCAAGTTCATTCGCTTTAAAATTTCCAGAACACGCTCCTTACGCTCACTGGCCTTGATTCCAAGATAAGTCAACGGTAACTCCACATTTTCAAAAACATTCAGTTCGTCTATCAGATTAAAACTCTGGAACACGAAACCTATCACACCCTTGCGCAAACGGTACGTTCCTTCTCTTTTAGATTGGCCACCTCTTTTCCTATCAGTTTATAACTACCCTCCGAAGGATTATCCAATAATCCGAGAATGTTCAACAACGTGGATTTTCCACAACCTGATGGTCCCATAATAGCTACAAACTCTCCTTCTTTCACCTCTATGTTTACATGATTCAACGCAATTGTTTCTACTTCTGAAGTACGAAATACCTTACTTAAATTTTCAATCTGTATCATAATAATAAATTTTAATTGTTTGTTCTATTGATCCTTATTCTGATTTAATACTCTTTACTGGATTCTCATTGGCAATGCGCCATGTTTTGGAAATGACACAACTGACAATCAATATCAAGACCACAATAGCTACACATACATAATAAGGAACAAGCGAACCTACAGTCACAGCAAACTGTTCCATCCATAAACCACCTACATACCATGCCCCTAATGTACCTGCGACTACAGCCGGGAAAGAAATCCAAAGAACATCTTGCACCAACATTTCCAATATCGCAAATGACTCAGCTCCATTCACTTTACGAATAGCAATTTCTTTCGAACGTCGCTGTAATTCATCATTAATATAGCCTATCAGTCCCATCAAAGTAATAAACAAGATGGCAATTGCCGCCAATAAAGTCGCATTACGAAATACACGAACGGAATTATAACTATCCGCCATTTTTTGTTCCAAGCTTTCAAAACCGACTGTTTGATTCGGAAAAGCTTCGGCAGCATCACGGTTCAGTTTCTGAAGATTCTCACCAAAGGGTTCCTTCAGACGGAGATAAACAAGATCAGCCAAATCTCTGGGATGATGGTGCAGAACAAATGGTTTCAGCTCTGAGTAGAATCCGTCAATATTAAAATCTTTAATCACACCTACTATTTTGACACGTCCTTCTTCTGTCTGAATACTCTTACCTAAAACATCTTTTCCCCAATGCATTCTCCGCACAAATTCCTCATTGACAGCCACCTCACCGGATTCACGTGGTACACGCCCTTGCTGTATGGCCATTCCCATAAAAGCGACATAATTCTCCTGAGTAAAATCATAGCGACTGGAAAAAAGGCTCGTTCCTTTCTCATCCGGTATCATCTGCCCGCTATATCCATTAGACGGATAGCTAGTTGCTGAGGTCAATGCTTCCACGTATGGAAGCCCTTCATAAAAGTGACGGGCAGCAAGCCGAGCTTCAGCATCCGGTGCATTATTAATACCAATCACTACCCGCTCAGGATTATAACCCGGATCTTTATTAATAACATAATGATACTGGAGCATCACTACACACATCAATCCACATATAAAAGCCACTCCTGCAAATTGGATAAACAATAACGGACGTTTCCATCCTTTTTTACCCTCTGTATAACGCCGGAAAACCTGTGTGACCGGTATCTTTGAAAAAATTCGTCCCGGCAGCACACCACCAATGAGGAATAAGACAGCAGTCACTCCCAAAGGCACCCAAATACGTTCCACCGCAAAAAGGGACTCCAGTTTAGCAGCTGTAGTATCTTCCACAAACTCCCGGAAATTAAACATTAAAAAAAACATTAAAAACAATGAAAGCAAAATAATAATACCTGTTTCCCACATAAACATACCAAAAACAGTACCCGTCCCCGCTCCGCTGCATTTATGAACACCAATACTTTTGGCACGCCGGCTCAATGAAGAAATAGAAATCAACACATAATTCAATGTCGTGATAAACAAAATAGATATACCTAAAATAAGCATAATATTACGCATTCTTTTCACTTCATCATATCCACGGTACGTATCCCGAACAGGTTTTGCCATGACAGTGATTCCAAACTTATCACTTCTGGGAATATGTTGCTGTACTACCATATCAATACGCTTGTTCAATTCATCCAAATCAATATCCTGCTTCAACCGGATATATTCTTTCCAGCTGTCCCCACCGTTCCATGAATAATTTCCTATCCGGCGGCTCCAGATAGAAGGCAAGGAAATGACGGCCTTCGGTCGCATAGTACAATTCTCAGGTAAAGCAGCATACGTTCCTTTGACTGTCAACTCAATTTCCTTATTGAAACTAATTATTTTACCAATCGGGTTCTCACCGCCAAACATTTTATCCGCCAAATCTTTACTCAGGAAAATTACATCTTTTTGCTGCAATTCGCGTACCGGATCACCACTCAAGACCTCAATACCCATTGTCTGAAAAAACAATGAATCAGCAGCAACTTTAAAATCATCAAAACGGACACTTCCGTTGTAAACAGGTGATGATACCGGCCATATCCCCGCACTTGCCGCCGATTCCACAATTTCCGGCATTGCATCCAGTATGCCTCCGGCAGCTGCACCGATAATATATTCACTAGGAGGAAGAGGTTCCCCATTTACTGTCCATATATTCCACAATTGGTATAATTTATCATGATCCTTAAAACAAGTATCAAAACTCTGCTCATACACAACTCTTGAGAAAAGCAGAATACTCATAGTCAGGCCCAAGCCTAACGAGACGACTTTTATTATATTAGAACTTCGTCCATGTATCAAAGCCTGAATGACATAATAAATCTGTTTCATATTTCGTGTTTTTAATCATTATTATTTTGAAAGAGAGAAGTCCCGTTTCACAACGTTACTTCCCATAAAGTGTATAAGAAACTAAAGTTTCTATAATTCGTTCTCTATAATAGAAATGCTAAAACCGTGCCACGCAAACAAACAACTGATTAACAACATATTGCAAAAGAACAAAAAGAAACAGTTTGTCTAATTATTAGACAATGATGTATGATAATTAGACAAACTATAAAAACAAACAAATAGTTCTACGCTTCAAACTTATTGGAATTTGCCTTATTTTACTATCTTTGCATTATCACCTATATAAAACAAATTATTATGAAACACATTCTTTTGGCAGCCTGTGCGGTTGCCATATTAAGCGGTTGCGGTTCGCAAGGGAAACAGGCAGCCCCTACCGGAAATCCATTCCTTTCGGAGTACACAACTCCCTTCCAGGTTCCTCCTTTCGACCAAATCAAGATGGAACATTACAAACCCGCCTTTTTGCAGGGCATGGAAGAACAACAGAAAGAGATTGACGCTATAGTAAACAACCCCGAACCCGCCACTTTCCAGAATACCATTGCAGCACTGGATCAAAGCGGAACGTTACTTCGTAAAGTCAGCACCGTATTCTACGGACTGAAAAGCGCCAATACCAATGATGAAATGGATGCACTGAGCCGTGAACTCTCTCCACTACAATCAAAACACAGCGATGACATCGCCTTAAATGAAAAACTTTTTGCACGTATCAAAGCTGTCTATGAAAATCCCGGCAATTTGGACAAAGAGCAAAAGAAGTTGTTGGAAGAAACCTATAAAGATTTTGTACGTGGAGGTGCCAACCTGGATGCCGAAAGTCAAAAAAAATTGCGTGAATTAAATAGTGAGATTTCCATGTTGCAGCTCACCTTCGGCCAAAATATGCAGAAGGAAACCAATGCTTTCCAATTGATCGTGGACAAAGAAGAAGACTTAGCCGGATTACCCCAAAACCTGATTGCCAGTGCTGCCGAAACAGCTAAAGAAGCAGGCATGGAAGGCAAATGGATTTTCACCCTGCATAATCCCAGCGTCATGCCTTTCCTGCAATATGCCGACAACCGAGACCTGCGCGAAAAGATATTCAAAGGATACATTAACAGAGGAAATAACGGAAATGAATACGACAACAAGGAAGTGGTACGCAAACTGCTCAAAGCCCGTCTGGAAAAAGCCAAGCTGATGGGATATGAAAACTATGCTTCCTTTGCACTGGAAGAACGTATGGCGAAAACACCGGATGCCGTATATAAATTATTAGACCAGATTTGGACACCTACTCTGTCCAAAGCCAAAGAAGAACTGGCAGATATCAATGCCGAAATAAAGAAAGACGGAAAAACCTTCACAGCCGAAGGTTGGGACTGGCGTTATTATGCAGACCGGGCCAAGAAAGCCAAATTCGACTTGGATGAAAATCAGGTACGTCCTTATCTGAAACTGGAAAACGTACGTAACGGTGTGTTCTATGTTGCCAACAAACTATACGGTATCACTTTCACCCAGCTGGACAATCTTCCCCTCCCTCATCCCGATGCACAGGCATTCGAATGTAAGGACAAAGACGGTTCTCATCTAGGTGTACTCTATATGGACTTCTTTCCGCGTGCCAGCAAGAAAGGTGGCGCATGGTGCGGAAGCTATCGTTCACAGACCTACAAGGACGGCAAGAAAGTGGCTCCTGTAGTAACCGTGGTATGCAACTTTACCAAACCGGCAGCCGGACAACCCGCTTTGCTCAGTGCAGACGAAGCGAATACCTTGTTCCACGAATTCGGACATGCTTTACATAATCTTTTCAAAGATGTACATTATTATGGTGTGGCTAGTGTTCCGCGTGATTTTGTAGAACTGCCGTCACAGATAGATGAGCATTGGGCTTTTGAACCGGAGGTATTGAATGTATATGCCAAACATTATCAGACAAGTGAAGTTATTCCTGCCGGACTGGTTGAAAAAATGGACAAGAGTGGCAAATACGGACAAGGCTTCGCTACGGCTGAATATTTAGCTGCTTCCCTGCTGGATATGGATTATCATGTATTAAAAGAAATTCCCGATGATATGGACATTATGCAGTTCGAAACAGAAACATTAGGTAAGCGCGGATTGCTGAAACAAATTCCGTCACGCTACCGCACCACTTATTTCAACCATACCATGGGTGGTGGATATACTGCCGGTTACTATAGTTATATTTGGGCGGAAGTGCTGGATTGTGACGCATACGAGGCATACAAGGAAACGGGCGATATTTTCAATCAGGAAGTGGCCGGTAAGTTCCGCAAATATATCCTCACTCCCGGCTGCATTGACGATGCGATGGACATGTATGTCAATTTCCGCGGCAAAGAACCCGGTATTGATCCCTTGTTGAAGAACAGAGGACTAAAATAACCCTCTAACCCAAAATAGAATTCCTCCCCCTGCGAAAGACAAATGATTGTGATTCTTGCAGTGGGAGGATTCTCATTTTGTAGTATGATTGCGGATAGTTCTTTTTATTTTTTGTTCCAAAGCAAGAAATAATCCTCAGAGAAAGTGTACCTTTGTGCCTGTTCAAATCAAAAATTAAATTATGAATCAACCTATTGCTATGAACACCACAAGAAAACATGTGGTATGGCTGGATGTCGTTCGTTTGGTAGCCATGTTCACCGTAGTTTGCTGCCATAGTGCAGACCCGTTCAACTTTTACCCCGCGAACCGCCAGCCAACATTGATGAAATCAAATTCTGGGGAGCCGCCTACGGAGCCTTTCTCCGTCCGTGTGTCCCACTGTTTGTCATGATTACAGGAGCATTGCTGCTTCCCGTACGTGGCGAAATATCCGCTTTCTACAAAAAAAGAATCAGCCGTGTATTTTGGCCGTTCCTTATCTGGAGTGTCATTTATAATTTATTTCCTTGGTTTACAGGATTGCTGGGACTTAATCCCGAAATAATTCTTGACTTTTTCCCTTATAGCGGTGAAGAAGCCGCCCGTCAGTCACTCAACGTATCATTGGGTTATATAGCAAAAATGCCTCTCAATTTCTCTTTATTAGACGTACATATGTGGTATATCTATCTGCTTATCGGATTATATCTATACCTTCCTATTTTCTCCGCATGGGTAGAAAAGGCCTCGGAGAAAGCCAAACTATGGTTTCTTGTCGCATGGGGAATAACTGGTTTGTTACCTTATTATTATCAGTTCGTATCCCCATACATTTGGGGAGGCTGTGCGTGGAACTCATTCAATATGCTCTATTATTTTGCCGGATTCAACGGGTACTTGCTATTGGGACACTATCTGCGCAACCACGACTGGTCATGGAGTAAGACACTGTCGGTCTGTATCCCCATGTTTCTGGCAGGTTACATGGTCACATTCTTCGGTTTCCGCCACATGACCGCATTACCACAATGCACTGATGAAATGTTAGAACTGTTCTTCACCTATAATTCTTTGAATGTGATTATGATGACTATCCCTTTCTTCCTCATAGCCAAGAAAGTAAAAGTACGCTCAGAACTGATCCAGCGTATGCTGGCAAACTTGACCGTATGTGGTTTTGGCATCTATATGATACATTATTTTTTCACAGGTCCGGGTGTAGTCCTGATGCGCAATATCGGTGTTCCCGTGCCTTTACAAATTCCCGCTGCCGCAGTCGTGGCATTTGGCGTATCGTGGCTGCTTGTGGTATTCATTCGTAAAATAAGCGGCAAGAATGCTAAATACATTGTAGGATAATAAAAACAGGACATACAAATATCGTTATATAAGAATAGCCGGAACTACTCTTTCCAAGTGATTCCGGCTATTCTTATAATGCTTCATCCACTAGAAATCAAGTCAGTTATTTGAGATGTAATTTAAAGAATATACCTCCGCTAAAATATTTACCGTCATTCAGTTCAGCAATAAGATTGATATGGTCTTTCCATATTGAATAAGTTCCACCCACATTCACAGTATAAGTTGCTGTATGCAGGTCTTCCGCATGTCCGGGACACACTTCCGCCATCAGATTAAATCCATTCAGAGCTTTCTGTCAGAAACCTTCGCCCTTCATGCCAAAATGAAAGTTTACCCCTGCAGCAGGACGGCTATAATGCACATCACTCATAGCTTTACCGATAACCCAAGCTACATGAACCCCCACTGTACCTATTCCACTAAATTCAACATGTTTCGTTGCCGCCAGATAATAACGTGTCAAGTAATTGTGGTTTCCGCTACCACCGCCCCCCCAATCTATGTCTCCACCTCCATTTGAAGAATGGCTTCCCGGATCATTCGCACCAATCACTACCTGAGGCGTCCAAGCTTCCACCAGCCTTCTTTCCATGCCCTCAACCGGAAATGAAACGATCTGTCCTGATTGGTAAACCTGCCCCAAGTTTGCTGAGGCCAATAAGAAGAACCATGTATCCCCTTTACCAACGTACAAGTATATGCTACTTCCAGCCAAGGAAACAAAGTACAATTTATATAATAGTTATAGGTATAGGGATGATATTCACTTCTCACCCAATATCGGGAAAGTATATTTACATCAAGCATATTTCCTCCCAGCATAACGGTTTTATCTTTCTGCATAACGGCAGTAGGTGCATGAAGTAGTCCTGTAGTACCATAAAAAGCCTGCCCTTTGATAACATTCATTCCTCCAAAGAGTCCCCCCAGAAATATTAGAGTTCTTAATTTCACTATTCTATGAATTTTAATTTATATTTGCAGCATGAAAACAGATGTATTAAAAATACTCGGAAAAATTATTCCTACTGCTATCTTCGTCCTGTTGTTGCCATTCTCCATTATTTACATGGCAATAAGCAAAGTCTGCTCTTTCATCCGAAAATTCTTTCCCCGATAAAGCGTACCGGAAACAAGAATGCAGCTTGCAGATATCTTGTACGTGTATGTTTCTCTTTATACATTCTATAAACGAAACGCAAATTCATCTTATCAACCCAGTTCGGATAATAGTGCATCCTATTCATTGCCGTTTGGTGAACAAAGCCACCACACGTAAAGCCGATGCCTTGGTAACCCATCTTTTTTACCTTAAGCAGAAACTTTTCCTGCATCAAGGCCCCCATACCTACTATCAGAAATCCGGATTTAATTCGACTATATGAGAAGCTTCCTTATTCATTTCAGCATCCGAAGAGAAATATCCGTTCCTGAACCCTGCAATGCGTAACTTCGGATACTGCTCTTGAAATATCCTCACAGAACACTCCACTTGTTCTTGACCCGAGGCTACGATATAGAGCGTTTTACGGCTTTCCATGAGGTAATTCAACAATTCGGGAGCAAGGGAGGTCATATCAAAACTACGTCTGGTCACTCGCTTTCCGTATACTAATCTTATGGCAGAAACCAGTAAAGAGCCATCGGCAAAAATACCATCGAATTGTTCAAATAGGGATTTGTTTTCTAAAGCTATGAGGTAAGATACGGGGTTGAGAAAGGTGTAAATTCTGTTTTTCGTTTCGAAAAGTTCGGGAGACGTCCATTTCTCTGTTTGCAAGATGTGATTGACTAAGAGAGATGTCATATTTTATACTACAAGTTTTTGTAAATTCTCATGAGGTTTTCCGCCTCCGTTTCTATATTATAACCCGCTTTAGTGATAAGTTCAGTATTTCTTTCGCAACGTTCTTGACGAGACAATTCGTATTTAACATTACCGAGATATTCCGCCCAATAGTCAGTACCTTTACTTAAAGGTAACTGAATTACATCTTCACCTATGTTTACCATTTTAGTTACAGCATCCGAAATAATGCATGGTAGGCCTGATGCCTGTGCTTCTACCACAGATAATGGCATACCTTCATAAATAGAAGGAAAAAGAAAAATATCTATTGCCTGTAACACATCTGGGATATCAGAACGCAATCCCGCCAATATTACACAATCATTGACTTTATTTTTATCTATTGCTGCTTCTACAAGATGGCGCAGTTCACCATCACCAATTAGCAATAATTTTGACTTTGGCTGTAAAGCATGATATTTGGTAAACACTTCAATGAGAAAAGGATGATTTTTTGCTTCCATGAATTTACCAATATGTCCTATCACATATTCATCATCACCAAAGCCAAAACCACTACGCATTGTCAGTCTTTTTACCTCATCGAATTTAAAACGCTTCGCATTTATAGCATTACGTAATATAATAAAACCCTCCCTGCCATAAAGCCATTCTCCCGCTTCATTAGAACAAGCAATCGCTTGAGTAAAAGAACGTCTGTACAAGGACAAAAACAGTTGGTTTAAAACATTATGCTGACACCTGCTACTATGATTATGTATAATCCGCTTTTTTATCCCTGCCCATCTTGCCGCCTGCAATTCTATCACTGCCGTAGCACTATTGGCATGAACATGTATTGCGTCATATCCTCGGCATAATTGTTTCAATGCAAAGAAATATGCCAAAACATTTTTGCGATTAGGCAATTGATAATATTCACTACCATTGGCATGTATTTCATCAAGAAGTACTTGTGGTGGTTCGTTGGAACAGCAAAAGTCTATATTTAGATTAGTTTTAGTCAGTACTCTATAATAATTCATCATCACGCTTGCTAAACCTCCAACCAATGTAAAGCCGGTTGTAATAGTCACTAATATTTTCATATACTTATCGGTTAATCTATACGTTCATGCCACTTAAATCCACTATACGCTGACAACTATTTGCATCCTGATATTTATATACCAAGTTACATATTTTATGACGTTTCTCCTTATATATGTCTTTATCAGCAGCAAAATCAGTAAGAAAACACCAAAAATCATTTTTCGATTTTATAATATGTCCACCCATATATTCTTCTATATTTTTAAAGACAAAACCTCGCCTTTCACCATATTCCTTAATATCAGGTACGACAAACGCTTGCGGTCTATCCATTAAAAGATATTGCATGGAGCTGAGGAATAATCTCCTATCAAGCCATCACATTGAGCCATCAAAGAAAATAATTCATAACCGGCTTCAATGTACTCTTCGTTTGTAAAAATGTCAAGATGACTATAATGACGTTGTACATTACCTAAATTCTTCTGAGCAGGATGAATTTTCACTATCAGTTTGATGTTATATTTTTGTAATTCAGCATTTAATTCTCCATAAGAGTCTTCTCCAAATAATGGTACAAGATTCTCCATCTTGGAGTCATCATATCCCAAATAATCAGATTGCCTAAAAGTCGGTAACCAAAGTAAAACCTTTTTATAGTTACTAAAATCATATTTGTCATGTGGACTATTGAGCAATAGGTCTGTCATGGGGTCCCCTAGTACTCTAATATTACTCTCTATACATGCATATTCCCTTGCCATAATTGGAACATAAATATCGGAAGGCGCGATCATATAAGTAAAGAAGAACTCATTGCCATTTTTTATATTGGTATTAAAACCTATTGTTTTGAAATTAGCATTACCATGCCTCAAATGTATGACAATTTGTTTCGAAGACGGCTTAATGGGTAATTGACCTACAGAATAAAATACATGGGCAGTTCTCAAAAATACCTTTATAGCACTCCATCGGTTTACAAATATAATATGCGGTATATCTTCTGTATATTTCATATGTTCTATACCGCAAATAATGGTATATTTATTACTAAAGCCATTATCCATCAAATACTGTCTTAAAGGTAACAAACTATGTTGAATACCTTTGTTCGCCGAATAAATAAGAACCAATGATCATTTTGGGAATAATTTGATTCAATAATGATATAAAGGGGAAGATAAAATTTTTCAGCGTTTTTTTTAAAACTACATTTCTAATCATCTTATTCTATCAGAATTTCATTGTAAACTCAGACTTAACTATAGCCTCCGCTAAGATATCAAGGCTATCAATATATTTAATATCTTCATATATAGAGAAAGGAAACGCAAAAACATTGCTAATATCTGTGCATCCCCCCACAATACAATCTACATTTTTATCATTAATCAAATGTGAGCAGACAGATGTGAATAAATTATTAGGATGCAGTGGTTCAACACTTGAGTCTGTAAACCGTATCTTATGTTTTGCATTACATATACCTTTAGTTACAATATCCTGATATTCACGATCAGGATATACAAAAGTGACGTTTGGAACAAGTCTTGCAAAACGTTCCTCATAAATCCCCACTTTACGAAGACCATCCGAACACATCATTCCTATTTTAGTGCACCTTATTTCTTTCACTTTTAGGGCAACTAAGTCTAAAAGATTAAAAAAGGGGAGCCCGATTTTTTCAGACAATTCTTCTATAGCATAATGAGCAGTATTGCAGCACATACATAACTTAGTACAACCACACTCTTTCATTTTTCTTCCTATTTCTACATAATCCTCAATCCAATTCGGACCTTTACCTTCTAAGTACATAGAACGAGATGGCACTTTTGTAGCCTGCCATATTAACATTTCCGGGTGATGACCGTCACGGAACGCCCCTTTGCGTGTGCAGCGTTCTTCAATTAACTGACATAATCTATTTGTCGCTGCAACTCCATTCCCTCCAATTATCCCTATCATATTTTCCAGTCTTTTGTTAATTCAGAAACTCTAAGATAATCATTGTATGTATCTATATCATAAGCACGTACCTTTATACCTCTCATTGGCAAGTGTGGCTCAAACATATTAAAGACATTTTGTGAACTATATACCAAATTTCTCTTACATATACATGCAGGCCCAGTCCATTCATAGTCTCCACTCTCACGCGAGAACTCCAATACAGTTCCTTGTTCGTCAGTACGTACAAAGACAGCATCATCACTCGTTTTATCTGAGTAGCAAATAAATTCCCCTTCTGTATCAAGTAACATTTTCACATCATCAGGATGCACCAATAGGTCACCATCCCATTCTAATATCTCGCAATTGGCATGGCGGGCTCCAAGATAAAAACTTGCCCCAGTCTTCGTCTCAAAATATCGATGATTGAAAATAAAGATAACATCTTGTCTATGTTTTCTTACTTCTTCAATAATATCATTTGCCTGGAAACCAATAACAATACGAATGTCTTCAACATCTTTAAAAAGTTCTAATTGCCAGGAGATAAGTGAACGACCATTAATTTGAACAAGAGCTTTTGTAAGACCAAGACCAAGACGGGACCCAATTCCCGCACAACTTATAACAACTGATTTAACTGACGACATAAGGCTTTTTCATTAAAGATTATATAATCACATATAGCATATAAACTTTGTGCCGGATTGTGAGTTAACCCTGCTGCAATAGAAAAATTTGCATGACGCATGGCTTCAAGGTCATTATTGCCATCTCCGATAAATACGACTGTTTCACCAAGTGCTCTGTATTGATCAACGATTTGTTCTTTACGCAAAATGTTCTCTAATTTTACAATATGATCATTCTCTACTTCTGCCTCACTTCCGTAGCATTGACATCCTATTTTTTTATACAACCCTTCGCACCAGCAATCCAAATTACCTGTTACGATTATGCAATCGCTTTGATTCTCTTTAATAAATTTGCTTACTAATGGATATAATGGTACTCGAGCAAGAAGATCTGAGATTTCTGATACAGAAAAACGTCCAAGAATATTTACTCTACGTATAAAACTCTCTACAAATGGAACATTTCCTTGAACTGTATGGTGTGTCAGTTCTGCAATTTGATCTTGCACACCAAAATGTTCAGCAATGATTGGCAGTGTCTCCTTTGAAGTGACAGTACCATCTAAATCAAATAAGAATTTCATAAATTATATTTATATTATTTCTCTTTTTAATGTATTTTACGACTTAGACAATTTCATTTTTGAATTACACTATTATAAATTGTCAGAAGCTGCTTTCGTATGGCTTTACTGTTGTAGTTTTTTTCATAATATTCAGCTTCACGACTTTTTAAATTCAACGTATCTAATGACAACAATGAGAGAAGTTTTTGTTTCAAGTCTCCGAGATCACCTGCCTTGAACAGCATACCTGCCTCTGTCGATTCAATAATACTACGAAAAAAAGGCACATCGCTTGTAAGTGTCGGCGTACGGAAATAAAATGCTAAAGATAGGACACCACTTTGAGTGGCAGAAATATAAGGATAAACTACACAGGCTGCTTGTTCATACATATATCGTATTTCCGTATCTTTAATATAACGATTCATCATTACAACATTTATTTCGCCTACAGCTCGCTCAAATGGCAACGTACCATTGCCGGCAATTACTAATAGATAATTGTTATACAATTCGGGGACCTCTGTAAACGCCTTATAAAGAAGAGTTATACCTTTATATTCTTCTATACGTCCAAAAAATAATATATAAGGTAGTCTTACATTTCTCAATTCTATAGGAATGTCCTTGCCATTTTTTACATCCTTTGATACTAAGGATGGAAATTCATGATAAAATAGATTTTTGTCGGGAAAAAGTTTCTGTAGTTCCACATATTGGCTTTTACTGTTGGTCAAGAGATTATGACACTCCCAAATTGCAGCCTGCAGTCGGCGCACACTAACCCTATGACGAAGCATTTTGTGTGGAGCTTTCTTTACTTCATGAGGATACAGATCATGTACTGTACCAAGTACCTTTATCCCCATACTTTCTAGTTTACGATTAAAAGAACATGATCCGCAACCATTAATAAAATGTATAAGTTCAATCCTTTTCTCATGACATAAATCTAATATATCCTTTTCATAGACCCAATGTCCAAAGATAAGGTCATATAACTTATTCCATATAGAATTAGCCAACTTATAAAATGTACTACGCGAATGAAGTTCTTCTTTCACATTCTTCCTAAAAAAAGATCATCGTAATCATGAAAAAATAATAGACGTCATCATTAGGCAAGAAAGTATTCACAATACCACTAACATAGGGTCCCATACCTGCATAGGAGGTAGTAGCAACTATAAGTACTTTTTTCATTTAGGCTTTATTTCCGAAGAAAAAATTCTGTTGGTGACGAATTAATTCTTCTTGTGTCATTGATGTTTTTTTAGAATAAGGCATCCAAGTGAATTTTTTAGACTCCTCAACCATTTTTCTTGCATAATCTTCGGTCTTCATAATAAATTTAGCTGGGATGCCACCCCACACCTCTCCATCTGGAATGCGCTTAGTCACTATGCTGCCAGCGACAACTATAGAGTTTTTACCTATAGAACAATTAGGCATCAGTATTGAATATGCACCCACAAAAGAATTCTCAAACAGTTCAATACTGCCAACTTTATCTATATCAGTTCGTTTCAGACCAAGATAATAGCAACTCTATGAACACTCACATCATGATTAATAAATCTAACTCCTGATGCACAGACCGCATTGTCATGAATACTTATGAGATATGGTTCGGTTCCAAAATTCATAGTATAAAGTTCTACATTCTTTCCTAAAAAATAGAATTTATTTCTCATCAATTCTGCCTGTCATGTGGAGAAGCTTTCCGCAATTTAAATCTAAACCAATGTTTCTTAATTAACTTAATTAAGCCAAAAGATATCATGCTTGTTTTATTTATATTTTAGATTTCTATACTATACTTGTTACATATATCAATTAGGGATTTCACTCTACTAGATGTATAATGTTTATCCATAAAAGTTATCCCTTTCTGAATATCAAATTCATGAGTACGAAAATAATCAAGCCATTTTTCGAAATCATTGTAACTATCAACATTTGGTACAATAGAATTTAAATTATACCAATTCGTATCATACGAATTAGGATAATGTCCTATAACATGACACTGATTACAAAGCATTTCAAACAAGCGAGGAGTAACTTGATTAAAATTAGATGTTTCTTTTTTGGATTCATCAATACCAGGCGTGGTGTAGCATGAAATCTTTGTTTTCTGTATCATACTCAAATAGGAGTCGCGTCCTGTATCTTCCGCTACTACTTTACCTTTATTATCAATATATTGACGATGGTTAATGTCACTATTATTACTTATATAATAGAAATCAGGATGAGTGGAACAATATTTGTCTAATAAACGGACAAAAAAAGGATTGGGTCTACCAATAAAGCAGAACTCATATTCCTTTTCTAATCTTTTATTACTTATCGAATATTTATCTGGATAAGATAATGCCCAATGCTCTATTGGAATAGGACATTTATGCTGTTTCAAAAATTCATATACCTCTAAATTAGTCAACAAAATCAATGGAACTTCTTTGTAAGCCACATAAAAAGCGGGTAGTTGTTCTTCTTTTAGCCAGAAATCTATAATAACAGGAATAGTGAATTTATTAATATCACACACTTTAATATCCTGAGCATTCATTATAAACCGAAGTCCTAAGTTCTTTCTCGTGACCAATATTTTCCATAAAAAGCTCATCCCCCATTTATCAAAATGCGCTTTTATATATCGAATAAGCCGGTTATCTCGATAAACGGGCAAACCCGTTTTCTGGGATAATACCTCTTCCCATTCTTTCAGAATTTGCCATGATGGTTGTCTCGCATTAGTTGAATCAATCCTTGTTAGCTTCATATCTTATTGTTTTACAAAGATCCATAGCTGCCCCCATTGCTACATCCATATTATAATACTCCCAGTCTGCAAAACGACCTGTAAAGTAAAAATTACTTTGAGTAAGATAAGCCTTCAATGAGTGAATCATCCTTCGTGTATCGGCATCTTGAATAGGATATGTGCATTTATTAAACTTATGGTCAAGGTATTTAGGATGAAATGGCATACGATTAATATTATCTTGAATAGTATCTTTATCTATTTCATCCGTAAACTCTATGGTAGCAGTAATTCGATCTGAAGATAAATTTGCAGCATTGTTGCTAATTGCAAAGTTGCCCGTACAAATAATACGATGACTCTCATATTCATGACTTGGCAAATAAATCCAACTATAAGGATTTCTATCTATTTCGCAAAACACGGTTGTAGTCCCATGATATTCTAAACTACTAATTTCTTTTTCATACATGTCTATATCCACACCTTTAATAAGAGTAGGTAGCTGCTGAATATTTCCGCAAAAAATAACTTTTTCAAACTCTTCGCCGCAAACACTCCACTTTTTTTTCCGTATAAAGAATAGATTCGATATTTGCATTATAGTGGATATTTATTCCTTCTGCCAGTTTATCTGCAATATACTGAGAACCATTCATTTTCTCATACCAGAATGTTGCATGTACAAATGCCTTTTCCTTTATATGATTAATATTGTTGAAAATAATTTCTGCAACGGTAGGCATAGGAAGTTTTCCTGCAAGCCATGAAAGAGGTATTTGTACCAAATCTCTGCGCCAAACTTCTCATTATATGGCTTAAAATACATTTCATAGAGAGTTTTTCCAAAACGATGTTTTAGGAATTCCTCAAAATTAGTAGGTTCATTTCCTTCATTCCTTACTATTTGAAGGAGGTCATTAATGAACTTCTTTTGTATGTCTGCATCAAAAAGATACATATGATTTTCAATGGGATAAGGAATCTCTTTTGCATTATTCATATATACCACCGAGTTACGGTCAGCTTTAGTAAACTCATCTTCAACTTTAAACTTCGACCAAAACCAGTCGAGTACATCTTGACGTTTTGAATTAAAAATATGACCACCACATGTATGGAACAGATTATCACCAACCCGTTCACAACGAATCAATCCGCCGGGGTAGATTCTTTTTCAAATACAGTAACATCATAATGGTCTTTAAGAAAATGAGCAGAACTTAAGCCTGAGATACCAGCACCTATTATAGCTATTTTTTTCATGTTAGAGTTGATTGTTAATTATTGAACTGAATTTTGAATAGAGCGCACTTATAAGTTTAAGAAGTACATCAATATATTTGAATTATCTCATCATGGTACTTTGAGTTAATTTCACACATAATAAATTGATTTTAGTTAGGTAATATTCCTTGATTTACATCGAAAGATTTCCAAAACAATAAGATCTGCTTTATAACCGCTATTCAATTTTACTAAAATGTATGTTATAATTGCCATTTCAACAATATTTTCAAACCAATAACCACCACAAATCATTGATATGATTATAAAAATAAGATATATCTTTAAAAAGAAATACTCGCTCGGGATCCTCACTGTTAATACACCAATAAACCAAATCAATAAAGCAATCAAGCCAATTAAGCCAAAGTATACAAATATCTCCGCATAGCCTACATCGCTTTCCCAATAACCTATTTCATGAGCATAATCCATCAATTTCCCGTAGGACTTAGATCATGGGTATATATACCATTCCCAAAAATATTCTTAAATATATCACCCTCATTTAATTCTGTAAAAAAATAGGTTGCAGAGATGACACGAATATCATTTTCTCCATATTCTGCCTGTGTCGATGTTATTTCCAACATATTGTTAACAATATTTCGCGTAAATGGTATGTTGTAAATTAATACACCTAACACAAAGAATATTACAACTAATTTTACTTTTTGTGATAAATTCAATGATTTTGATGTCATACATAACAGAAAGGAACAAAGCACTGTAACAGCTAATGGAAAACGATTTCCAATTAAGAACAAGCATACAAACAAAAATAATAAATTGGAAATATCCTTGATGCTCATTTGTAATTTGGAAATTTGAAAAAATATGAAAAATGGTATTAGCATCTTACAGGGAAGATTGAATCTCATAACGCCTCTGTTGTCTGCCTCTGATAGCATGTGTTTAATTGCATTGTCGTATGATGGCATTCCAAATAAAAAATGAGGAAACAATATATAGCAGATAACAGTTATTAGTAAATAACCTATAAACATGTATCTAAACAATGCAAACAGAAATTCAACCTTTATATTATAAAGTCTAAGATAATAGTAAAAGCCCCATATCAAGTATAACATCGAAAGTTGTTTCAATGCATATAAAAAATTCTGTCCTTGATAGGAGCCCACAATCAAACTGCCCCAAAATATAAGAAATAGAAGGCTTACACTTTTCTCCAGCAACGAAACATCATGTTTTTTCTTATACCGTATATAGCAAAAAAGGAAATAAAATGAAAAAAGCATGTCTATAATTAAAGCTAAATATTTGAGGGCTTGAATTTTGTAAATGACACAATTATATAATCTCAAATAATGTAGTATAAAAAAAACAATGAATAACGCATTGCTTTTTTTTTATAAAGCTAGGCAATAATATATTCATGAGTAACATTATATTTCCAAATCAGCATATATTTAGAAATTATGAAGCAAATATCCGTAATTAGTAATTTGTCCATCAGAAGTTTTACTTTTTAGTTTTCCTTTATAAGTCAATTTAAACAAGTTAGTATTGCTAAGCCATTCAGACCATTTTTGGGGGTCGAAAGCATCATTAAAATGAATACGTATGTCATGACTATGCTCATTTGTAAAAGGCATATCTTCTAATAGTTGTGTAAATATTCTATTATTAATAGCCTCATATTCAAAACAATAATCCATTAGTAAATAATTTATTGATCTTTTGTTTTGTTCCCAAAAAGCACAAAACAAGTTACGAATATGTTTCATAATATCACTATTCTTTGAAGCATATACAAAATTGACAGCCCAGCGATACTTACATACAAGAGCATTAGAATGGACATTGTTTTTTATAGAAAAAAAACGACTTTCAAAGATACTCTCATCTAATGGTGCAGTGATTAAAAAAGTGGCGTCAACCCAAAGTCCACCATAAATACTCAACAAATTAAGACGAATAAAATCCGAATATGCAATAAGGCTTAATCCCTTTCCAACTTTATTCATTATAGTTGGTGAAACAGATAAATAATCATTCAAATTATTCCAAGTAATAAGTATTACTTTATGTCCATTGGCATTTTTCTTTAAATTGTTATAGCAAATCCTCACCACTTTAGGCATAGCACTTTCCCCTTGCAACCAACATACCCAAATATTTTGATCATCAATATCATTTTTGACGGCTCTACATCCAGTATAGTCCATCATTCTATGCTGTTTCAGATTTCTATCAATGTAATCGTACATGATTTTGTGCTGTTCTTCATAAAGATTCCACAATTCAGTACCTGTAGCATTTTGTATCTTACATTGTAAATCAACTAGATGGAAATAGCCCTTCCATCCGAAAAAACTGTGCGAGTGAAACATTCGTTTCAGATATCTCAATCGTTCTATCATAATTTTGAAACTATTTTCTGTTTTATCATTGAAATTATTTTACTCCTCTCTGTTTTATCAAATCCGATATAATATATAGAGATGGTGATTATGGAAAAAGAAGCTATACATGTCGTAATAGCACGTCTCCACCCCTCTTCCATGTTATAGTGTATAGCTGCTAGAATTAAGGCTGGAGGTAATAATGTAACAATAGATTTAATCACTACTTTTTTTACAAAGAATATCTTATTAATATGAATATACTTTCCTATAAAAAGAAGAAAACATATTACACCAATAAGTATAGTAACAAAGTGGACGATAAATGGAATTAGAGCATTGGAAGTCATGAGCAATAATCCCCAAGAAACAACAAATGACAGCATATACAGAACTCCTACGGACAGATTAACTTGCTTGACGCAGCCTATAGCATTACATGCCGTTGCCATAGGCCTCTCTGCACACGAAACAAAACGATTCCAAAACTATAATTTGACAAAAAGCAGTTGTATATTCAGGCACTTCTTTCAGCCACAATCCCAATATGAACTTTGCTTCGAATAGCACAGGAAACGCCAAAAAGGCAAATAAAAACACAGAGAACTTTATGCTTTTTAGCAGTAAATCATACATAGATTCGTATTCATTTGATGCATAAGTTTTTACTATCTGTGGATTTACAGCAATTGTAAAATTGGCAACAAAAGAATAAACATAATTATTGAATGTCATTGCTAATCCCCGTGCTGCATTTACAGCTGGACCAAAGAATATATTCAGAAGAATGTTTATTCCTTGATTAGATAGACTACCAGCTAAGCTACCAATCAAAGCCCAACTAGAAAAACTAAGCATTGATTTATAAATCGACTTATCTTTTACCGCAAGTTTACCCCTGCACACTTCAATATTTCTGCTACATATTATTCTGTACAACAAATAATCTATTAACCCTACCAAGCATAATGTCCCGCCATAAACAATTAATCTATCTTGCATTGTCACCAAAAGATAATAAGCGAATAAGAATTTAGCAAATGTGCTTACCATAGATAATATGGCATAATATCCCATTTTTTCTTGAGATATTACCATTGCTTGCAATGGAGATGTATTAATCGAAAGAAATACTGTAACAATAGAAAACTGGTATATCACATTTGCAGCGAACACTCTATCTTCGGGTATAGTCAGAACTGTATTCATAAACCAGAATCCAATAGTTTCAGCTAATAAAACGATTATCAATGATAGTACATGGTGAATTTTAATAGCTGCGCTGAATACATCTTTTGTATAACTGGCTGAACGTTCTCCTAAAGACATGTTTATATACCGCTGCGTACTTGCAACCAATGTAGCATTTAGGAAATTCAGAATTATTACAATTCCCCCTACAACATTATATATACCAAAATTTGTTTCTCCTAATGCTTCTAATACAATGCGTGACGTATATATTCCAAACAACATTGTTACAAACATACGCGCATAAAGAAACATTGTGTTCCTAGCTATTTTTCTGTTATTTCTATTTGATGACATATAATCTTTGATTTCAGAGGGTTGATCTAGAAATTATTCCTTTTTTCTATCAGTGCTTAAATTCAAAGTATCCCTTGTCTATAAAGTTAGTACTCAATTTAGGGCATATCCTTTTTATAAGACACCCCAATAAGTACCTCACAAAAAAATGTTATCTAAAAGATTGATTTTTAACTATTAGCATACAGCCAAGTTCATATTTTGCGGTGCCAGACTCAAAAAATCTCTGCAACCGTTATTCATCAGACATATCCTCATAGCGGTTAAAAGCACGACGCGAGAAGGTTTCCCGCGCCAGAAGCTCGCGTTTCTGAACTATCAACTGTTGTAATTTGTCCGTATCCTGCTTTTTGCGATATAAATATACAAAAAAAACTTGATACTACCATATTAATTACCTTATCCTTAACAATTTAACTACGGGATTCTCTAACAGTAGGACCACATCCTTCAAGTCTATCCGATAGGAAACCTCGTTACCTTCGTCATCTCTGATTATCCGCATAAACTGATAGCCCGCTACAAACTTTCTCGAAAAGATTATAGGAACGGTTATCATAAGCGAACAAGCAAACTATACGGCGATCTTTCGACATAACAATATAAATGTCACCGTCTGAAGGCTCACAGTGCAACTGTTCATGAATGACGGACAGAACACGTGAATGCTTACAACGCATATCCATAAAGCCACGCAGGTAATAGAAGCGATTTATACCCGTCATACTCAACTAGACCCTCCAGTTTTGGAATCAGACGGTACAGACTCGGATAATCCAGATCTTTTTGGAGGATATGCATGCCATTGTTCAATGTCAACTCCACGCTACACACGGGAAAAAGCCTCGGGCCTTTGCACTGCTCCGGTCTCTGTGTCCTGCATGGCGAGAAGGACTGTCCTCCTTGACCAAGGGGGCTCCTAAAGAAGAAGACGGCACAGATTCCGATGTTGGAACCGAAGGAACACCGTCCACCTGAACTTCCACTATTTTTCTGCGAGTATCCTTGTACCATTTATAAAAAATGTTGTAAAGAACATTATTCGTTAAACAAAATGACTGAAGAGACACTACATGAGGAACAGCCTCTGTTTGGTACTGAAAATAAAATCTTTCAAGATCTTCGCTACTATACATAATTGTTGGATTTAATTTCTAACAAAGATATAGACAGCATTTTTGAGCCCTAATTTGAGGGCTTACTAATAATCTTACAGCCCACACATTAGTAACATGTCACCCCATACGTTACTAACCCTTAAAAGATCCTGTTCTTTTCCGAAAAGAACAAGGTCTTTAAAAAAAAGAACAGGACGTTTTCATTGAAAGAACAAGAGCTTTTAAAAATTTGACCTGTTGTTTTTTCCATAACGGTATCTACATGCCGAAACGCCTTACTTTTCCTTCAGATCTTTCAGCCACTCCGCAAACACCCTGCCTGTCGGCATTCCGGCTGAAGGATATGCATTGTGAAATGTTTCAGCCGGAAAATATCCTTCAGGAAAAACGATTCCCTAAGAATCGGAGGAAGATCAGTTCGGCTGAAACATTCCAACCCCCAGCTGAAGGATTCCTGAACCCAATCCTTCAGCCGGAATGCCCATGAACAGGGCGTTTGCGAGCAGGCTGAAGCTTTTGAAGGATTTTTCAGGGTATTCCCTATAGAGCATGACGAATGACCATATTCCATTGAAAAAAAGTAAGATATCTTCGTAAAAAAAGTAAGATATGTTCCCAAGCAAAGTAACACCACTTACTTGGTCCACGAAGTCCGCATACTTTTCTTTACAACAAAACAGACCTCACAGCCGTCTCATGCCAGTGACGATAATCCCCCATCAGCAAAGAATGCTCCGACCACACTTTCCGGTAAATTCCATCGTGCAAAATGATGTACTCACGGAAATAGCTCTCTGCCTCATCGGCAGGAACGGAAGCCATCACCACATATTCCACACAATCCGGGACACAAAACAAAGTCAGTTCATTTTCAGAAAACAAGCCGCTCAACCTACAGGCGGAACGCTCAAAGGCCGCCCAATACGCACCAATGTCATACAGATGAATGAATTTATCATTATTCTTTTCCCTGGCTAAGATTTCCTTATGCTGATTCTGAATCAGCTGCTGGAGCCGGATGCTGACGGCATAAATGTGGTTCTACACATTATTATATATAAGATTTATATAATCAGATCGTTTACTTTCCCATTAATCAGGGAATAACAATGTTTAACGTAGCAAATGAAATTATTTCTTCTTCGGCTCTTCTATCACTTCTATTAAGTCCGACGAAATAGTCGCCATGGCCATAGCTATCACCCCTTGCAGACTGATAACCACACGACGGTCTCTAGCACCTTTTACCTTTACAAACACCCCCTCGTAGCCCTCGAAGTCACCACCTGTGATACGGACTTTCGTACCGCGCCGTAAGTTCACCTCGTCGGGACTGAAAAAAATAAGATGCTCGTCATACGTTCCAGCCACAGCGATAAACTGCCTCATCTGATCATCGGGCACAATGATTTTCTGCCCGTTGCGGATATCAATCATATATTGAAAATACGGAAGTTTAAACTTCACCTTCTGAAGTTCGGACTGGACGGCATGAACAAATATCAGATCACTGATAACGGGAACCAGCTCACGCCTCTTGCGCCCGTTCCTTATACGAACTTCGTAACGCATGGGGATGAAATTGTTGATTCCTTCTTTATCCAACAAAGCCTTGATCTGCATCCCCCGGCGATAAGTGGCACGCATGGCAAACCATTGCATTTTTTCACTTGAGAACATAGTTATGGAGCTTTGAAATACAGATAGATATCTGTAATTCAATCAATTACGAGAAGTTTCGTAAAATACAAGAGGAATCGGCCTCTTGTGATTAAGCTGACCGGAGAAAAGCTATTTCAACAAATGGAGGATGGGAATCCGCACAATGTAGATGCAGCCTGTCGGGTCAACCAATGACCTTCCGCAGATTCCCGAACCGGACGGTTCTTATGTGTTAAATCAGAATTGTAATACCTATATATAAAAAAAGCGCGGGAATCTGTACCTGTTACTCGTCCCGCCCTACAAGGCCTTCGCATTGCCCAATCCAGTCTGAACGAGCAACGCAGAAGCCCACGCCGATATGTATAATGACACTTGAATGCACCTTTGACCGGCAAAGGCGCACCAAGGATATAAACATACCCCGCAGACACCTACTGTTGCTTTGTTTTGGCTGGATTTTAGAATTTGCGAAGTTCTGTAGAGCCAAGAACAAAACGTCAAGTAAACGTCTTTTCTATATATGTATATTTCCCACCTCCCTAACTTCCTTGCGGAAGTACCGGCGTGGAAAACGTGGCAAAGATAGCAATTTAATAAATAGGACGAAAATATATTCCGCTATTTTTAGTGATGTTTCTTTAAATGTCAACTGATGTCGGAACTGAAAAACGGAAAGCTGGTGCAATAACAATATGGCATTATTTATCTTTTGGTCATTTTATTCTTCAATCCATTCTACAATTTCTTGTGAAAGCGGACTAGTAGTAGAGCCGATTGAGGCAACCCATCTACCATTTTCATCAATCAGAAACTTATGAAAGTTCCACCCTATCTTAGCATCCGAAACCCCGTTTTCACTTTTATGCGTAAGCCATTGATAAAGGGGAGCTATATCTTTCCCCTTTACAGATATTTTAGCCATCATAGGAAAAGTAACTCCATAATTCAACGTACAAAACTCCTTGATTTCTTCATTCGTTCCGGGTTCCTGATGTAGGAAATTATTGGCAGGAAATCCGATAACGACAAAATCATCTTTTCCATATTTCTCATACAATTCCTCCAACTTGGCGTACTGGGGAGTGAAACCGCATTTAGATGCCACATTGACTACCAATACTTTCTTACCTTTGAACGTGGAAAGTGGCAAGTCCTTCCCGTCAATAGCCTTGACCGTAAAGTCATAAAAACTTTTTTGCTGTGCACCAGCTACCGATGTGATCATGGTTACAATTATGCTTAATATAAATGTCTTCATTTGAAATGCTATTTTATAATAGAACAATTCATGAACTTGAAAAGTTTTCTCTGAAAGAAAAGATTGACGAGAGAAAATTGTTATCTTTGTTCTTCTGAAAAAGAACAGAAGATATTTATGAGCAAACAAGGAACCATCATAGTAGTAGATGATAACAAAGGAGTGCTGTCGGCAGTAAAGCTATTGCTGAAAAATCATTTCGAACATATCGTCACACTGCCCTCACCCATCACACTGCCCGCTGCGCTACGTGAAGAAAACGCGCAAGTGGTGCTGCTGGATATGAATTTCAGCAGCGGACTGAATACCGGGAATGAAGGTCTGTACTGGTTACACGAGATAAAGAAAATACACCCCTCCCTGCCGTAGTACTTTTCACAGCCTATGCTGACATAGACCTGGCAGTGCGCGGCATCAAGGAAGGAGCAACAGACTTCATCGTCAAGCCTTGGGACAATGCCCGGCTGATAGAAACCTTGCTGTCTGCCTGCCGCAATTCCTCCAAGAACAAGAAGAGAGCGGAAGTCCCTAAAACCGTATCTTCTATGTATTGGGGAGAAAGCAATGCCATGAAGCAACTGCGGACGCTGATAGAGAAAGTGGCGCAAACGGATGCCAATATTCTGATTACAGGAGAGAACGGCACAGGAAAAGAAATGCTGGCACGGGAAATACACGCTTTGTCTGCCCGATACCGACGGGATATGATAACGGTGGATATGGGTGCCATTACCGAATCCCTGTTCGAAAGCGAACTGTTCGGCCATAAAAAAGGCTCGTTTACCGATGCCCATACCGACCGTGCAGGTAAATTCGAAGCCGCCCATGAAGGGACTTTGTTTCTGGACGAAATAGGCAACCTGCCCTATCACCTGCAATCCAAACTACTCACCGCCATTCAAAGCCGAAGCGTGGTGCGAGTAGGAAGCAACGAACCGATACCGGTCAACATACGTTTGATTTGCGCCACCAATTGTGATTTGGAAGAGATGGTGGCCAAAGGCAAATTCCGCGAGGATTTGCTTTACCGCATCAATACCATCCACATCGAGATTCCCCCTCTGCGGGAACGCAAAGAAGATATTATCCCTTTGGCCCAACGCTTTATAGACCGGTTCTGCAAACAATATGACAAAGGAAATATCCTTCTTTCTACCGGTGCGCAAGAAAAGTTACGGACATATCCGTGGTATGGAAACATACGCGAATTGGAACATGCCGTAGAGAAAGCGGTCATTATCAATGAAGATGGTATATTGAGTGAGGAACATTTTCATTTCCCCCGAAAAGTAGCGGCTCCTGCGACAGAAACAAGTGTCTCAACTCTGGAGGAGATGGAATTGCAAATGATTCAGAAGGCGATAGAGAAATGCAACGGAAACCTCTCGGCTGTAGCGGCACAGTTGGGAATTACCCGTCAGACGCTTTATAACAAGATGAAAAAATTCGGATTATGACCATTTTCTCATGTCCTTCCTCACTACAATCAAATTTTAAACAGACTCTAAAGAAGCATCAACGAAACAATAAATAATCAAGCTGTGAAACAATTCTTCTTCCGTTTTTTCACTGTACTGTTCCTAGGTATTGCCTGCACCTTACTAATCCAGCAGCGCAATTGGCTGTGGCTATGCATAGCCGTACCTTCATTCCTTGTTTCCATAGGCTGGTTTTACCGCCTGTACACTTTTAATACCCGGAAGATAGCCTTTCTGCTCGACGCCATCGAAAACGACGACCCCGCTGTTCGTTTTTATGAACATGCCTCCCCTGGCGATTCTTCCATGGTCAATGTCATGCTGAACCGTATCGCACGTATTTTGTACAATGTAAAACAGGAAACGGCACAACGAGAGAAATATTATGAGCTCATCATGGACTTTGTAGAAACCGGCATTGTGGTGCTGAACAGCAAAGGCTCCGTTTATCAAAAGAATAAAGAGGCCATGAATCTGTTGGGGCTGGATGTTTTGACTCATGTCAAACAACTCTCCCGCATCTCGGATGAACTGATGATTGCTTTGGAAAAAGCAGTTCCGGGTGACAAGCTGCAAATTCAGTTCAACACAGAACGGGGAACAGTACATCTTGCCTTACGGGTGTCCGGCATCCGTATCAAAGACGAGGAACTCCGCATTATTGCCTTGAGTGATATCAATCGGGAGCTGGATGAACGGGAAATAGATTCATGGATACGCCTCACCCGCGTACTGACTCATGAAATAATGAATTCACTCACTCCGGTGACTTCCCTCAGCGAAACACTACTGGCTCTTCCCGGAGCAGAAAATGAAGAAATGAAACAAGGGCTGGAAACGATTCACTCTACAGGTAAAGGATTGATAAATTTTGTCATGTCTTATCGCAAACTGACACGACTGCCATCACCTGAACCATCGCTGTTCTATGTCCGTCCTTTCCTGGAACGGATGATCCGACTGGCACAGCACCAGCATCCATGCCCCAACATCACTCTTTCCATCCTCGAAGCCCGGGAAGACCTGATAGTCTTTGCCGACGAGAACCTGATAGCCCAAGTGGTTACGAATCTGCTGAAAAATGCGATTCAAGCCATAGGTAATGCTCCCGACGGAAAGATCACCTTGAAAGCTTATTGTGATCCGCAAGAAAGTATCCGTATAGAGATAGCCAACAACGGTCCCGCTATTCCTCCCGATGCAGCCGGACAAATTTTTGTACCTTTCTTCACGACCAAAGAGGAAGGAAGCGGCATCGGACTGAGTCTAAGCAAACAAATCATGAGGCTGAGCGGTGGCACACTGACCCTGCTGCCTTACAAGGAAAAGGGACAGGCCACTGTTTTTGTACTGGTTTTTAATTAAAAATAAAAATGTGCTAATGTGTCAGCCAATTACCATCCGGTACACAGCGCAGCCATTAGCAAATTAGCAAATTATTTAAAATGAAACATTCTCCTGAATTATTAGTTTATAAAGCCTCTGCCGGTTCGGGAAAAACATTCACACTGGCCGTGGAATATATAAAGCTGCTGATACAGAACCCACGGGCATACCGTAATATACTGGCTGTGACTTTTACCAACAAGGCCACTACCGAAATGAAAGAGCGGATTCTGAGCCAGCTATACGGAATATGGATAAAGGATAAGGATTCTGATCCCTATTTACAGAAAATCACAGAAGAACTGGAAATGCCCCCAGAAGACATAAGGACAGCCGCCGGTACGGCACTGCACTACATGATACACGATTACAGCCGCTTCCGGGTGGAAACCATTGACTCATTCTTCCAGTCGGTGATGCGCAATTTGGCACGGGAGCTGGAATTGGGTGCCAATCTGAATATCGAACTGAACAATATGGAGGTACTGAGTGATGCCGTGGACTCCATGATAGAAAAGCTGGACCGACAATCTCCCGTACTCTATTGGCTGTTGGAATACATAGAAGAAAGAATTGCCGATGACAAGAGGTGGAATGTTTCCGGTGAGATAAAGAATTTCGGACGAAACATCTTCGATGAAGGATATATAGAAAAAGGAAATGGGCTACGGGAAAAATTACGGGACAAAGACTGTATCAAGAATTACCGCAAGACGCTGCAAGCCATTTTGGAAGAGGTGCAAGAACAAATGAAAGGATTTGCCGACCAATTCTTCGGAATATTGGATACAAACGGGGTGAAAGTAGAAGATTTGAAAAACGGTTCCCGAGGTATAGCCGGCTATTTTAATAAACTACAATCGGGCAAACTGGATGACAGCGTCCGCAATGTAACAGTGGAAAAATGTCTGGACTGCCCCGACGAATGGGTGAAAAAAACCTCCCCCATACGCAACGCTATCATAGGTCTGGCAGAAAAAGAACTGATTCCCCTGCTGAATGAATCGGAAAAATATAGAAGCCGGAACAATATGCTGGCCAATTCCTGCCAACTCTCCCTGCGCCACGTAAACAATATCCGTCTGCTGGCCAATATAGACGAAGAGGTACGCGAATTGAACCATGAGAACAATCGCTTCCTGCTGTCGGATACCAACGCGTTGCTTCATAACCTGGTAAAAGAAGGAGATTCCTCGTTTGTATTCGAAAAGATAGGAACAACCATACGCAACGTAATGATTGATGAATTTCAGGATACTTCGCGTATGCAATGGGACAATTTCCGTCTGTTGCTGCTCGAAGGTTTGTCTCAGGGAGCAGACAGCTTGATTGTAGGAGACGTGAAACAATCCATCTACCGCTGGAGAAACGGTGACTGGGGCATACTGAACGGACTGAAAACAAACATCGAAGCCTTTCCCGTCAAAGTAAAGACACTGACCACCAACCGCCGGAGCGCTGCAAACATCATTCACTTCAACAACGAAGTGTTTACAGCCGCCTGCGAGGTGTTGAACAACATTTATAAGGAAGAACAAAAAAAGGAATGCAAGGAACTGAAGGAAGCCTACAACGACGTGTGTCAGGAAACATACAAAGATCCCGGAAAAGGGTATGTCAAAGTGGAATTTCTATCGGATACGGAAGACATGACCTATATGGAAAACACCCTGTACCACCTAGGAGAAGAAGTGGAGCTACTTGTGGCGCAGGGCGTGCAACTGAAAGATATTGCCATCCTGGTGCGCAAGAACAGAAGCATTCCTTTAATAGCCGATTACTTCGACAAGAACACCTCTTACAAAATCGTATCCGATGAGGCATTCCGACTGGATGCCTCACTGGCGGTATGTATGATAATGGATGGCCTGCGCTACTTGTCACAACCCGGAAACCGGATTGCCAAAGCGCAACTGGCTGCTGCTTATCAGAATGAAGTATTACATAAAGGAATAGATCTCAACACTCTATTGCTGAACGAAATAGATGATTATCTGCCATTCGATTTCATAAAAGAAGCGGAACAGCTTCGCCTCATGCCACTGTATGAACTGATGGAAAAACTTTTCAATCTGTTTCAGATGTCCTGCATCAAACAACAGGATGCCTATCTGTGCGCCTTCTTTGATGCCGTGACGGAATATTTGCAAAGCAATTCTTCCGAATTATCCGCTTTTATCACCTACTGGGAAGAAAAACTAGGCAGCAAGACCATCCCTTCCGGCGAGGTGGAAGGAATTCGCATTCTCTCCATCCACAAGTCCAAAGGCTTGGAATACCATACCGTACTGCTACCCTTCTGCGACTGGAAAATGGAGAATGAGACTTACAACCATCTGGTATGGTGTGCTCCCCGGCAAGCTCCGTTTAGCGATCTTGACATTGTTCCCATCAACTATTCCACAGCCATGCAGCAATCCATTTATCGGGAAGAGTTCCTGAATGAACGCTTGCAATTATGGGTGGATAATCTGAACCTGCTTTATGTGGCATTTACCCGTGCCAAAAAGAACTTGATTATATATGGAAAGGCGGAACAGAAAGGAACGGTATCCGAATTGTTAGGAAATGCCTTATCCGACATGACCGGAAAGAGCTATGCCACCGGAGAAGAAATATACGAACTGGGAACGCTCTATCTCTCATCTCACGAAGAGGAAAAACAAGTGTCCGGCAACAAGCTGCTGACTGTAGCCCGACGTTTGCCTATCCATCTGGAAACGCTGGAAACCAACATCGAATTCAAACAGTCCAACCGTTCTGCCGAATTTATCCGGGGAGAAGAGGAGACGGAAGACAAATACATCCGGCAAGGACAGTTGTTGCATAATCTGTTCTCCGTAATCCGTACCACGGACGATGTGCCTCCCGCCATAGAACGCCTGCGTTTCGAAGGAATCATAGAGTCGGCACAACAGGAGGAACAGATACGAAAACTCACCGAATGGGCTTTGAAGCATCCGCTGGTCAAAGAATGGTATTCGGGCCGCTGGGAACTATACAATGAGTGTGCCATTATTTATCGGGAAAAAGGAGTGCTGCAAACCCGCCGTCCGGACCGCGTGATGATGAAAGACGGGGAGGTGATTGTGGTGGACTTTAAATTCGGTAAAAAGCGGAAGGCTTACAACAAGCAGGTGAAAGAATATATGGATTTATTATCAGACATGGGATATGAGCATATCCGTGGCTATTTATGGTATGTATTTAACAACGAACTGGAGGAAATAGAATAATGGAAAGCTTTTTGAAACTGGTAGCAGCCGATTTATATAAACATACGGAAGGAAACCTGGCACATACAGCCGTGGTTTTTCCTAACAAACGTGCCGGACTTTTCTTTAATGAGTATCTCGCCCAAGAGTCGGACTCACCTATTTGGTCGCCCGCATACGTCAGCATCAGCGAATTGTTCCGTAGTCTTTCTCCATGGGAAGTGGGTGATCCGGTAAAACTGGTATGCGAACTTTATAAGATATTCCGACGGGAAACTCAAAGTACGGAAACACTGGATGATTTCTATTTTTGGGGAGAAATGCTGATCAGTGATTTTGACGATGCCGACAAAAATAGAGTGGATACCGACAAACTGTTTTCCAATTTACAAGATCTGCGCAACATAATGGACGACTACACCTTCATTGATGATGAGCAGGAAGAAGCTATCCGGCAGTTCTTCCAGAACTTCTCCATCGAACGGAGAACAGCGCTGAAAGAACGGTTTATCTCTTTATGGAACGTATTGGGGAACATCTACAAAGGGTTCCGTGAATCCTTAGCTTCTCAAAACATTGCCTACGAAGGAATGATGTACCGTCACGTCATAGAGCATCTGGATGTGGACAAACTTCCATACGAGAAATATATTTTTGTAGGATTTAATGTGCTGAACAAAGTGGAACATACGTTGTTCACCCAATTGAAAGATGCCGGAAAAGCTGTTTTTTATTGGGATTACGACGAATTTTATATGAAGGAAAACAGACAAGCCGTCACCCATGAAGCCGGAGAGTTTATCCGCCGGAACTTACGCGACTTTCCTTCTCCTTTGTCCGGTGAGTTATTCAAAAATCTCTCGAAACCTAAAGAGGTACACTACATCGCATCTTCCACTGAAAATGCACAAGCCCGTTACCTGCCTCAATGGATACGAAACAATCTGACTACACCGGAAAAGGAAACCGCAGTCGTATTGTGTAACGAAGCATTGCTTCAACCGGTCCTCCATTCATTGCCGGCAGAAGTAAAACATGTCAATATCACCATGGGATTTCCGTTATCGCAAACTCCTGTATATAGTTTCCTCATCGCCTTACTGGAGTTGCATACCCACGGATTTAATTTCAAAAGCGGCCGCTACACGTTTCAATCAGTTGTTACACTGTTAAAACACCCCTATACCCGGCAACTCACCGGTCAAGCCGAATTGTTGGAGAAAGAACTGACCCGAAACAACCGTTTCTATCCGTTACCCGGCGAATTGGGCAAAGATGAATTCCTGACCCGGCTTTTCACTCCGCTTTCCGGAAACCTGAATCTGTGCATACGCCTGTCCGAAACTTTGCAGCAAGTGGCAAGCATTTACCAGGCAAACACTTCCGGTACCGAGGACACAGATGCATTCAACCAACTTTACCGGGAGTCGCTTTTCAAAGCCTATACCACCATCAACCGGTTCCGCACACTGATAGAAGAAGATGAATTAACCGTACAGAGCGAAACATTCCGGCGATTGCTGGTCAAGGTCTTGTCAGCGACCAATATTCCATTCCATGGCGAACCGGCCATTGGTATGCAGGTCATGGGGGTATTGGAAACACGTAACCTGGATTTCCGCCACTTGGTATTACTATCGGTCAACGAAGGGCAGCTTCCCAAATCGGGAGGAGACTCTTCCTTTATTCCTTACAACCTGCGCAAAGCTTTCGGAATGACTACTATAGAGCATAAGATTGCCGTATATGCATACTATTTCTATCGTCTGCTGCAACGGGCAGAAAGGATTACCTTGATGTACAATACCAGTTCGGACGGACTGAACCGCGGCGAATGGAGCGTTTCATGCTGCAATTCCTTATTGAATGGCCTCACCCCATCACACGTCAGTTTCTGGAGGCCGGACAGTCCCCCCAAGGCACCTCGCCTATCACTGTAGAAAAGACCCCGGATGTCATGCGCCGGATGCAAAGCCTGTTTGATGTCCGTGCCAATCCCAAAGCAAAATTTTCTCCATCAGCCTTGAATTATTACCTGGATTGTCCTTTAAAATTTTATTATAGGTATGTAGCCGGCCTCTCCGCCCCCGATGAAGTGAGTGCAGAAATAGATTCTGCCACATTCGGAAGTATTTTCCATTATGCAGCCGAACATATTTATAAAGACCTGACCACTCATGGCAAAGTCATTAATAAGGAAGCATTGGAAACGTTGCTACGCAATGAAGTGAAGCTGCAAGATTATGTGGATACAGCATTCAAGAAATTATTCTTTAATGTTCCGCAAAACGAGAAACCGGAATATAACGGCGTACAACTTATCAACTCTGCCGTTATTGCAAGATATTTAAAACAACTTTTACAAAATGATTTACGTTACGCTCTTCACTTTTATTGCATCGGAAATGGAAGTGGATGAACCATCGACATACAAACACCCAAAGGAGTCATAAAATCACGTATCGGGGGAATTATTGACCGTATGGACAGCAAGGATGGCACACTCCGTATTGTGGACTACAAGACAGGCGGTGATGCAGACACCCCACCCCATGTGGAATCTCTGTTTATTCCGGACAAGAAACGTTCCAACTATGTATTTCAGACGTTCCTGTATGCCGCCATCATGTGCCGCAAGCAACCAACGATGAAGATAGCTCCGGCCCTTCTCTATATTCATCGGGCCGCTACAGAAACCTATTCTCCCGTTATACAAATGGGCGAGCCACGAAAGCCCAAAGAGGCTGTGGAAGATTTCAGTAAATATGAAAAAGAATATCGTGAACGACTTCAAGGATTATTAGAAGAGATATTTAATCCGGAAAAATCATTTACCCAAACAGAAATCATAGAAAAATGTACCTATTGTGATTTCAAGGCACTATGTAAAAGATAGACTATAGTGGTTAGTGGTTAATACCTGCGGCATGACAGCGCAGTCCACTAATCACTAACCACTGATCTGCCACACTATTCCAACGCTCTCTGTCTGCAAAAGCATCCACAGAATTTATCTTCCACATTCTCTATCGGTGCTTTGAAAATACCATAGACGGAAGACCCCGAGCCACTCATGCGGCATACACTGCCCCCAAATCATACAATTCATCTTTTATAGCAGCAATCTCAGGGAACTTTTTGAAGACACTATCTTCAAAATCATTCTTCATACTGTTTTTCCATGTTTCCATAGGTTGCTTTACAATTTCTTTCAAAGAAACAGCCGGACGCACAGGCTTTATTTCGGCAAACGCATCCCGGGTGGACACAAAGATATCAGGTTTAATCAAAATTATGTGGTATCCCTTTAATGACAATTCCACAGGCTCGAACAGATTCCCTATTCCGGTAGCGAAAACAGGTTTGTTCCGAATGAAAAAAGCACAGTCTGCCCCTAGTTTTACCGCATATTCCTCCATCCGTTCCGTACTGAGTCCCAATGAAAATTTATCATTCAGAAGCTTTATCATACAAGCGGCATCTGATGATCCGCCACCTAATCCGGCACCCGCCGGTATATGCTTGTACATGTGTATATCTACCGGCAACAGTCCGGGATAGTCTTTTTTTAATAACTTGTAGGCTTTTACTACCAGATTATCTTCGGGTTCACCCTCCAAAGGAGCTCCACTTATGTGTAAAGTGTATTCTTTGTCATTGTTTTCCCGCCGCGTTACTTCCAGAGCGTCTTGCAGGTTTATCGGATAAAATATGGTTTCCAGATTGTGGTATCCATCCGGGCGCTTTTCTATAATATTAAGTCCCAAATTAATCTTTGCATTAGGAAATGTAATCATATTCTGTTCTTTAAATAGTTATTTTTAGTGTGTTTCGTTAGATTGTTGCCCGTTCTACAAAGATGCACGCCACCTTTTATCCGGACAGAGCGCCAAATATAGAACAAACTTTTCATTTTACCATATAAAAAAACCATTTACTGTCCAGATTGTTCATTTCTCTGTAGATTCAGGTTCATATTTCTTTTATTATTTTTGGGAATGGACGAGTGCCCAACTCAGCAAAAAGTTCTATCTTTGCCCTACTTTAAACAGATGACAATGGCAGAAACGAGAAAAATGACACGTACTCCCAAAACGTCGAAAGCAAAGCCTGTTGACGAATACGGACATTTACAGCCCCAGGCACCTGAGCTGGAGGAAGCTGTATTGGGAGCTTTAATGATAGAAAAAGATGCTTACTCATTAGTAAGTGAGATTCTTCGTCCCGAATCTTTTTATGAACGCCGTCACCAGCTTATTTATTCGGCTATTACCTCATTGGCTTTACGCCAGCAACCTGTCGATATCTTGACTGTGGCCGAACAATTACGCAGCACCGGTGAACTGGAAGATGCAGGCGGTCCTTTTTATATAACACAACTGAGCGGCAAGGTAGCCTCTTCCGCACACATAGAATATCACGCACGTATCATGCGCAGAAGTTTCTTGCACGCGAACTGATTACCTTTACCAGCAACATCCAGACAAAGGCTTTCGACGAGACCCAAGACGTGGACGACCTGATGCAGGAGGCGGAAGGAAAACTGTTCGAAATCTCGCAGCAGAACATGAAGAAGGATTATACGCAAATCAACCCTGTCATCCAGGAAGCGTATGAGATGCTTCAAAAAGCGGCGGCACGAACGGACGGCTGAGTGGTCTGGAAAGCGGTTTCCATGCATTGGACAAAATGACCTCGGGCTGGCAAAATTCCGACCTGGTGATTATTGCCGCCCGTCCCGCTATGGGTAAAACGGCTTTTGTGCTTTCCATGGCAAAGAACATGGCGGTAAATGCGAAAATCCCTGTGGCTTTGTTCTCTCTTGAAATGTCCAACGTACAGTTGGTCAACCGTATGATTGTCAACGTGTGCGAAATTCCGGGTGAGAAAATCAAGAGTGGCCAGTTGGCTCCGTATGAATGGGGACAACTGGATTATAAAATAAAAGAATTATACGATGCACCGATGTATGTGGATGACACACCATCCTTGTCCGTCTTTGAATTACGCACCAAAGCACGACGGCTTGTACGCGAACATGGAGTAAAAATTATTATCATTGACTACCTTCAGTTAATGAATGCCAGCGGAATGTCATTCGGCAGCCGTCAGGAAGAGGTCAGTACCATTTCACGTTCACTGAAGGGGTTAGCCAAAGAACTGAACATCCCCATCATCGCACTGAGCCAGCTGAACCGTGGTGTGGAAAGTCGTGAGGGTATTGACGGAAAACGTCCCCAGCTCAGTGACCTCCGTGAATCCGGAGCTATTGAGCAGGATGCCGATATGGTATGCTTTATCCACCGCCCGGAATACTATAAAATCTACTCGGATGAAAAAGGGAACGACCTGCACGGTATGGCAGAAATCATTATCGCCAAGCACCGTAACGGTGCCGTAGGTGATGTACTGCTGCGTTCCGTGGCGAATTCGCCCGCTTCCAGAATCCGGACGATGATGTTATCGTGCCTATGCCGGGTGAGGCGCCGGGTATTATCCGTTCCAAAATGAACGGTGGCGGCAACAATGTACCTCCCCCATCTCCTGATGCCGCACCTGCCGACAATAATCCGTTCGGAACCCCTATTCCCGAAGGACCTTTACCGTTCTGACATTTATTTATCCCTCACAGAATTAACACGGATTATTTCCCTCAAAGAAAAATCTGTGTTAATCTGAGTAATCTGTGATGGATAAATAACAGGATAAAAGAAAATAATTACTAAATTTGCAGGTCATTTTGAAATACATAAAAAATATCATATATGAATATCTCTTATAATTGGCTGAAAGAATACGTCAACTTCGATTTGACACCGGATGAAGTGGCCGAAGCGCTGACTTCCATCGGTTTGGAAACCGGAGGCGTAGAAGAAGTCCAAACAATTAAAGGTGGTCTGGAAGGTATTGTCATCGGCGAAGTGCTGACTTGCGAACCTCATCCAATTCAGACCACATGCATGTTACTACTGTGAATTTGGGACAAGGCGAACCGGTACAGATTGTCTGTGGAGCTGCTAACGTAGCTGCCGGACAGAAAGTGGTGGTTGCCACATTGGGCACCAAACTATACGATGGCGAAGAATGTTTTACCATCAAGAAATCAAAGCTCCGCGGAGTTGAATCTATGGGTATGATCTGTGCCGAAGACGAAATCGGTATCGGAAACAGCCACGAAGGTATCATCGTATTGCCGGCGGATGCTGTTCCGGGTACTCCCGCTAAAGATTATTTCAATATTAAAAGCGAATACGTACTGGAAGTGGATATCACCCCGAACCGTGCGGACGCCTGCTCACATTACGGCGTGGCCCGAGATCTGTATGCTACCTGATTCAAAACGGCAAACAAGCCACTTTAAAACGTCCGTCTGTAGAAGCGTTTAAAGTGGATAACCATGATATGGACATCGCCATTGAAGTAGAGAATACGGAAGCATGTCCGCGTTATGCCGGAGTTTCCATAAAAGGGGTAACTGTAAAAGAGAGTCCCGAATGGCTGCAAAACAAATTACGCCTGATCGGAGTACGTCCTATCAATAATATCGTGGATATCACCAACTACATCCTTCACGCATACGGCCAGCCCCTGCACTGTTTTGATGCAGATAAGATTAAAGGTGGGAAGATTGTAGTGAAGACTGTTGCCGAAGGTACTACATTCGTTACTTTGGACGAAGTGGAACGCAAATTATCCGACAAGGACCTGATGATATGCAACACAGAAGAACCGATGTGCATTGCCGGTGTATTCGGTGGTCTGGATTCGGGAACAACCGAGCAGACAGTAGATGTATTTTTGGAAAGCGCTTATTTCAACCCGACTTGGGTACGTAAAACAGCCCGTCGCCATGGATTGAGTACGGACTCTTCTTTCCGTTTTGAACGTGGTATTGACCCCAACGGAACTATTTATGCATTGAAAGAAGCGGCTTTACTGGTTCAAGAACTGGCAGGAGGTACTATTTCTTCTGAAATTAAAGACAACTACCCTGCCCCGATAGCCGATTTCACAGTAGAGCTGAATTATGAGAAAGTCCACTCACTGATAGGAAAAACCATACCGGTGGAAACCATAAAGAGCATTGTCACCAGTCTTGAAATGAAGATTGTGAACGAAACACCCGGAGGCTTGACTTTACAAGTTCCCCCCTATCGTGTGGATGTGCAACGTGATTGCGATGTAGTAGAAGACATTCTCCGTATCTACGGATATAATAATGTGGAGATTCCTACTACCTTGAAATCCAGCCTGACCACCAAAGGTGAAGTGGATTACTCCCAGAAATTACAAAATCTGATTTCAGAGCAACTGGTAGGTTGTGGTTTCAATGAAATACTGAACAATTCACTGACCGCCGCTTCCTATTACGAAGGATTGGAAACATACAAGAACGAAAATTTGGTTTACTTGATGAACCCATTGAGTAACGATTTGAACGTGATGCGTCAAACTTTATTATTCGGTGGTTTGGAAAGCATCCAGCACAATGCCAATCGCAAGAACGCCGATTTGAAATTCTTTGAATTCGGTAACTGCTATTTTTATAACGCAGAAAAGAAAAACCCGGAAAAAGTGCTTGCGGCTTATGCTGAAGAATATCATTTAGGATTGTGGGTAACTGGCAAACGCGTCAGCAATTCATGGGCCCATCCCGATGAAAACAGCAGTGTTTACGAATTAAAAGCATACGTGCTGAACATCTTTACCCGTTTGGGGTTGAATTTCGGCAACGTGGTATTCGGTAACCTGACCAACGATATCTATTCAACAGCCATCAGCGTACACACACGTGGCGGCAAGTTATTGACCACCTTCGGCATCATCAGCAAGAAGATTCAAAAAGCATTCGATATAGACAATGAGGTATATTATGCAGAAATCAACTGGAAAGAACTGATGAAAGCCATCAAGTCGGCTAAAGTCAACTTTAAAGAACTTTCCAAGTTCCCGGCTGTGAAACGTGACTTGGCTTTGTTGATTGACAAGAACATACAGTTTGCAGAAATCGAAAAAATAGCTTATGAGACTGAAAAGAAACTGCTGAAAGAAGTAGAATTGTTTGATGTTTATGAAGGCAAGAATCTGGAACCGGATAAAAAAAGTTATGCAGTGAGCTTCTTGTTACAGGATGAAAGCGCAACACTGAACGACAAACAGATTGACAAGATCATGTCCAAACTGATTGCTAACCTAGAAAACAAACTAGGTGCAAAACTAAGATAATAATAAAAATAACCATTATAAAACTACAATCCAATGGGAAGAGCATTTGAATATAGAAAAGCTACAAAGCTGAAAAGATGGGGCCACATGGCCAAAACATTTACAAGACTGGGTAAACAAATCGCTATAGCTGTAAAAGCAGGTGGTCCGGAACCCGAAAATAACCCGACCCTACGTGGTGTGATCGCTACTTGTAAGCGTGAAAACATGCCGAAGGATAACATTGAACGCGCCATTAAGAATGCAATGGGTAAAGATACCAGTGACTACAAAGGTATGACTTACGAAGGATATGGTCCTCACGGAGTAGCTGTATTTGTTGATACATTGACAGACAACACTACTCGTACCGTAGCAGATGTGCGTTCAGTATTCAACAAATTCGGTGGAAACTTGGGTACTACCGGTTCCTTAGCTTTCTTGTTCGACCATAAATGTGTATTTACTTTCAAGAAGAAAGAGGGAATGGATATGGAAGAACTGATCCTGGATTTGATTGACTATAATGTAGAGGATGAGTCGACGAAGATGAAGAAGAAGGAACTATCACCATCTATGGTGATCCGAAGAGCTACGCAGCAATTCAGAAACACTTGGAAGAATGTGGTTTCGAAGAAGTGGGTGGTGATTTCACATATATTCCCAATGACTTAAAAGATGTGACTCCTGAACAACGTGAAACTCTAGACAAGATGGTAGAGCGTCTGGAAGAATTTGATGATGTTCAGACCGTTTATACAAACATGAAACCTGCATCTGAAGAGGAAGAATAAAATGAAAATAACCTATAAGACGCAAGGCACTTGCAGCAGCCACATCGAAGTAGAAGTAGAAGATGACGTTATTCAACAAGTTTTCTTTTGGGGCGGATGCAATGGAAACTTACAAGGTATCAGCCGATTGGTGAAAGGAATGAAAGTGGAAGAGGTCTTACAGAAACTGGAAGGTGTAAGATGCGGAAACCGTTCTACTTCCTGTCCGGATCAATTATGTAAGGCGTTGCGTGAAATGAAACAATAAAAAAGAGGCTGTCTTATCTTGCATTCAAGTTTGAGACAGCTTCTCTTTTTTTCAATATATTATCTTACTTTATTTAGAATGATTGTAACCATTCACAAGCCGTTTCAGGCATTATATTAGCTAAATTAGTATTTATCGATTGGGTATCGGTAAGATTATAACATTTATTATACTTGACGTGATATTTACTCACGCTATCTTTTTTTATATCAGAAATAAAAAATGTTTTATTCAAAAGCGACAATGAATAAACGATACTCCTCAAAAAGAAAGAGGCTTCCGTTTCCAGTTGCCTCTCTTTTCTTTTCGGATAAACGCTTTTATCCGTAAGTGTACTGACTTTCACAAGCAAATACTAACTATTAATCTTAAATCTATTACTATGAAAAACACATTATATTAACACGCGAATCGCATAGATTGTTCAACAAAAAGAGATGAAAAGAGTGTTAAATATATAACAAAGGGAGATCCAATTGTTTTTTAATGCAAGAATAACAATTAAGTCTGCTAAAAGTTGGAGAAACGGAAATACAAAAAACGTATCGTGATTTCACATAATCGTAACATAAGCAAAATCCAATACAATATAGATATATACTATAAAAGAGAAAGGATGCCATCAGGACACCCTTTCTCATCGCTCATTTGTAACTATAGAGAGTTAGACTCTCATTAAAAACGCTGTAAAATTAATAAAATAATTTTAGATGCAAAATTAGTTTTATAGAAAAATTCAAAAGGTATTCAAAGTTTAGATGAAAAAAACAATTATTTATTGGCTAGAACTGAAAAACATCCATCACGAGCAATACCAAGATAATCTAAAAATAAATTCACCCCACTCATCAATGTCGTCTTAGGTATAGGAAAACCCTCGTTGATTTCATAGTGTTGTGCCAACAAGTTTTCCCCCCGGACAAACAATTCCGGATTGGCTGGGCAAAACATATACATTTCGCATATAGTGGGGTTACGGAATCCCTTACTTACCATCATTTTCATTTCAGCATTTCCGGGAAGATGAAAAGCCAGCCCACCTTGGAGAACCCACTCAGTGCCCACATGTGAATGATAGTCAATCCGCATACCCACATTTAAAGACAACCAACCTTGTATATCCTACCGAACATCAATATAGCCGGCAAATTCATCTTGTTCCTGTCGCTACAATCCGATTCCATGATTCCCCTGCCCGTAGTGAATAGCCCGGGAACCTGTTCGGTCAAAGCAGGAAGCACGGAAGGTTGATAAGTATGTTCCAAATTTTGCCTCCCTACCACCGAAATAGTCATCGGCAAATGCCGTATGTCCGTTTCATTCCGTGTTCCCGTAACCACCACTTCTTCTACCTTATAACTTCTCGTACGAGTAGTACCCTGCATATTTTCATGAACATGGAGCATGCTAACATTCATTATACCGACAGCACACAAACATGCAATAATCATTGTATTGTTTTTCATCTTCAAAGTTTTATCATACTTATTGTCTTCGTTTGCAAATTTACAATAAGGGAATGACATTCTTTGTAAATGAATTACAGGAATTACAACCTTAATTACTGACTATGGGCATCTTATGTCTTATCATTCGTATTTTAACGAACGAGCCGGTTTACTATAAATAACCTTCATGGTCTGTCCTGCTACAGTCAAGAAGGAAATAAGCAGCATCAATACGATAGGCAACAAGAAGAACCACACCTCCAGTTCCGTCCGGAACGGATAATGACTCAACCATGCATTCATGCTGAACCAGGCTACCGGCAAAGCAATCACAACCGCGATAATAATAGGAATAAAGAAACCTTTACCCAACTGATAAAACAAATTCCAACGAGATGCCCCCAATACTTTCCGAATACCCATCTCCTTGGTGCGGACGGCACAAGAGAACATAACCAGCACCCATAAACCTAAGCAGGAGATAAAAATAGCCAATCCGGTAAAACCTCCCATCAATACGCCGAAAGCCTCATCCTGACGGTACTGCCGGTCATAGAACTGGTCGAGGAAGAAATAATCAAAACTGGAATCCGCAAAGTAATTATTCCATATTTCTCCTATCTGTGATACTAATTCCGAAGGATCACCCGGTTTCATCACAACCGAAATATAACGCTGAGGAATCCAGTCAATCTTATCTTTATGGAAAAGCATTACCCCTGTATAACCTTTATTCAACGCTTGCTGATGATAATCCTTCACTACCCCGATTACCTGCATGGGCTCTCCTACCGTTTCAACAGCTATTTCCTCACCAATGGCATCATCATTATCCATATATCCTAACATACGGGCGGCTGTTTCGTTGATAACCAATTTATTCACATCGTCCCCATATTCCTCGGAAAAACCCCGTCCGGCTACCACCTCCAGTCCGTATGCATCTATATAGTCAGGGTCGCAACTTAACATTTCGTACAACCGGTTCTGCTTCAATGCATCATGAGCACGATGATTGGATAAAAACATGGCTACTTCTTCACCTGGTACAGCTCCGGAACAAGTTACTTTTGAAGCCAGCGGCAACTTTCTGATCGCTTTCCGCATGGCTTCCATCTTTGTTTTTATTCCCTCGGTAGGCCCGGGAAACTTGATTACCAAAATCTGATCGGTCTTTACCCCCAAAGACTGGCGACGCATGTAATTGAGTTGTGCAAAAACAATCAGTGTACCACAAAGCAATATCATGGAGGCTGTATATTGTACAATAACCAATATTTTACGTGTATTCTCTCCGGCACGACTGTTCTGAAACTTACCTTTCAACAATACAATCGGCTTTTTGCGTAACAACGCACGCGCGGGATAGTAACCCGAGATATAAATACCGGCTACAAAAAGTAGCAAGACTAAAATGCCCCAATATTCGGTGAACCATACCGAGAAAGTGATGGTGCGTCCTACCAACTGATTGAATGCAGGAAGTAATAATTCGATTAGCCCGAAAGCAATGACAAAGGCAATCAGATTCATTACAAATGCCTCGAAAAGGAATTGATTGACAAGCTGTTTCGGGAAAGCTCCCACTACCCTGCGCACCCCCACCTCCTTTGCACGCTCCATAGAACGGGCAACTGTCAGGTTTATATAATTGATCCAAGCGATAATCAAAATAGCAATAGCTCCGAAAATCAATGCGATAATGGCCGAACGGTTCCCTTTCAACTCGGCCTCATAACCTAATTGAGGATTAAGATGAATCTTCTCCAATGGCTCCAACCTCACTCCCCAAGTCTTGTTTTTCAATGCCTCTTCAGTTTTATACTTCTCGGCCAATTGAGGAAAAGCACGTTCTATCTCTTCTTTGCGCTCGGGCGAATCCAGCAATACATATGTATAGGCTTCATGTTTGTACCAATACTCCTGTACCCATTTAGGTAAGGTGGCATATGATAAAAGAAAATTATAATGTATATGCGAATTAGAAGGCATTTCTTTCATGACTCCGGTTACCTCACAAGACATTTTTCCCATATTACTGTTAAAGATAAGTATCTTCCCGACAGGTCTTCATCTCTGAAATATTTACGGGCAATCCGTTCCGTGATCACAACCTGGCCCGGCATGGAAAGACAAGAGGTGCGGTCGCCTTTCAGCAATTCAAAATCAAACAGACGGAAGAAACCGGGATCAGCGTAAGCTATTTCATTCTCACGCAAACACAATTCACCATATTTTACCAATTGCTCCGGTTGGATAATACATCCCACACGGGTATAATCCTCAATTCCCGCCAGATTTTCCTGCATGGCCGAACCATATCCAAATGAACTAGTCGCCCAATCATCCGTCAGAGCTTCCCCCTCATGAAAAGTACTTTGCACACGATAAATCCGGGCACTCTTACTATGCATCTTGTCAAAACTAAATTCAAAAGCAACGTAAGTAAGTATCAATAAAGCTGATGCCATGCCTACGGCCAAGCCGAAGATATTAATGAAGCTGAAACCTTTCCTCTTCATCAGATTACGCCAAGCGCTATTCCAATAATTTCGTATGATCATAAAATTTCAATTTTGGTATCAGATTCCATGGGGCGGTTACGATTCTCGGCAATAATCTTACCATCCAGCAAACGGATTATACGATGTGCATAAGCAGCATCACGCTGTGAATGGGTAACAATGATGATGGTGGTTCCCTGCTTGTTCAGTGTACTGAGCAGTTCCATCACTTCCACCCCATTGGTAGAATCCAAATTACCTGTCGGCTCATCCGCCAGCAGAAGTCGGGCATTGGTTACTACGGCACGGGCAATAGCCACACGTTGCTGTTGTCCACCTGATAACTGTTGCGGCAGATGATTGGCACGGTGCAGCATATTCACTTTTTCAAGCACTTCCTTTACACGCCTGTTACGTTCTGCCGGCTTTATATTAAGATAAACCAATGGGAGTTCAATATTCTCATAGACAGTCAGTTCATCAATCAAATTAAAGCTTTGGAAAATGAAGCCGATACTTCCTTTACGTAGAGCGGTCAGTTGGTTTTCATTCATTTTATCCACTCGCTTTCCCTCAAAGAGATAGGAGCCCGAAGTAGGGGTATCTAATGTTCCAAGTATATTCAACAAGGTAGATTTTCCACAACCGGACGGTCCCATGATAGCGACAAATTCTCCCTTTCCAATCTCGAAAGTTACTTCATTCAATGCTTTGGTCTGCACTTCCTCGGTGCTGAACAACATAGAGAGGTTTTCTACTTTAATCATTCTTACGTGTGTTTTTTATTCGTTTAAAATCAGTTTCTCATTATCTCCAAACAGTTCGTAACCGGAAATAATAATTTTCTCACCGGAAGCCAGACCGTCAGTCACTTCATAAAACTGAGGATTCTGTCTGCCAATCTTAATAGGGCGTCTGACGGCAAATTTACCACTTTCATCCACAACATATATCCATCGCCCTCCGGTAATTTGGAAAAAACCTCCCCGAGGAATCAGAACAGCCTTGACAGGATCGCCCAACTGAAGATTGATATGATAAGTTTGTCCGGCCCGGATATTTCCGGGACGCCCTGCTGTGAAACGGAAATCAGTACGAAACTGCCCGTCCTTCACTTCAGGATATACTTTGGTTACTTCTAATTTATAATTCTCGCCGTCACGGGTAAAGTCGGCAGGAAGTTCCTGAACGACACGCTCCACATAATGCTCGTCAATCAATGCCTGTACCTTCAGATCAGCAGTAATAATCTGGCCGATATGTTCTCCGGCAGAAATGGATTGTCCGATTTGTGCTTCAAGATTACCCACCTGTCCGTCTATGGGAGCTTTCACTTTCAGATTTTCAAGACGTTCACGTACCAATGCCAGACTTCGTTTCATATTCATAATATTCTCGTCCAAGCTGGATATCTGAGTCAAACGAAACAAACTATCCTGACGGATCCGTTCATCCAATACCGACAATTGTTCTTTTGCCGCTTCATACTCCTCCGTAGCCTGGAGATAATCCTCCCTCGCTATCAATTGCTCCTCCATCAGCCGCTTGTATTGCCCGTAACGACGTTTCTTTATAAGAAAGTCTTTCTGCATACCGATACGGTCCTGCTTCAGGCTTAACCGTTCCTGCTCCATACTGATACGGGTATTACGCAACTCGTTTTCCTGATAGGCCAAATCAGCTTCACTTTGCATGATACCAATATTCAGCAGCGGATTACTCAGACGCAAAATCGCATCCCCTTTCTTTACCATTGCTCCTTCCTCATGAAGGCGTTCCTCCACCCTTCCGCCTTCTATAGCATCAAGGTAAATCATGCGGCTGGGAAGTACTTGGCCAATCACGCGGATATAATCATTAAACTCATTTTCTGTAACTGTAGCGATAGTGATACGGCTTTTGTCAATGGTCATGGAAGAACCGGTATCACGAAAAATAAAATAGAGAATGAGTACCAGTATGAATAATACTCCCGTACCTCCATAAATCTGCTTGGGAGTGAAACGCTTTTTACGTTCAATTAGTGTGTCCATATTTTTAGTGGTTAATAAAACTTCCTGTTTGATAATACATAGCCAGTCGTGATGTCAGTTCGTACTGCAAACGTACTCTTATTTTTTCCGCTTTAGCGGCAAGCAGGCGATTTCGCGCTCCATCAGTTGGAATACGGAAACAAGCCCTTCCTCCCACTTCCTTTCTGTTTCTTTCAGCACTTGTGTTTCGGCTTTTACCTGTAGGACAGCCTGTCGATGTTCTTCCCATCCCGAATGTAATGAAAGTACAATTTGTTCCGTTTCATTACGTAAATGCAGTTTCTCTTCCTCTATATTGTTCCGCACTCGCTGCAAATTCAATTTCTTCTTCTTTACTCCAGCATACCGATCCAATCCGCTAAGAATAGGAAATGAAATACCCACTCCTATATATTTATTCCAATGGTCACGCAATTGATGTAACGAGAACAAGGAATTATAAAAATCAGATCCCCATGAAAAACGGGCGAAGATGGTGGGGCTGAACTGCCCAAGGGCCACAGCATACTCCTTACGGGCTGCTCGTTCCCACATCTCCATCCGTTTATAATCCGGCAACGCGTGTACAGATTGTAAATAGATTTCCTCTATTTCTACCTGAGGCATTAATAAGGGTGTATCTTCACCAGCTGATAAGGAAACAGACAAAGTATCTCCCTCTTTCATTCCTACTATTTCTTTCAAATAAAGGAAAGACATCTGACTATTTTTTTCATACGAACGCTTTCTGAACACATCTCCTTGATGACGTGCTTTCACCTCCTGCAAGTCCGAAAGCGACTTCAAGCCCAGTTCTACGAAAGTTTCCGTCTGCTTCAGATAACGTTCTCCCAAACGAAGCTGCTCAGCGGCCAATTCTGAAAGCTTTTTATCCAATGCCGCTTTATAATAGGCTTCGGCTACCTGATAAGCCAGATCATTTTGCTTTGCCAAATGATCCCATTCCTTCTCTTTTTTAGTCCAATGTGTATATCGCAAACGATTAATCCGGGCAAACCCTTCAAATAAAGAAAGAGTGATATCCATTCCTATAGTCCCTTGATTATACGAATCGGCAGTGTATCCATTGGTATCCGGATCGACAGAACGCCCGATGTGCCTGCCTACTTCCGCCTGTACTGAAACATGAGGAAGAAATTTACCCATGGCAGCCACATAGTCTGTACGTGCTTCCTTTACGTCTATCCGGATATTCTTGAAACCGGGATTATGTTCCCAGGCATAGCGTATGCAATCGTCCAGTGTACTTTGCCCACACACAGGCAAAGACAAACTCGACAACAAACACACAATTATCAAATTATTTTTCATTTTACTTTGGTTTAGACACAGAATAGAGATCAAATGGTATGCCAAAACAAACGACATACTAATAATCAACGAGTTACAAAAGAAGTCATAAACTGATCGTCCAATTTTTAGACGGTATAACGTCCAAATTATAAACACCGCAAAGCCAGGGCGATCCAAGGGAAATATTGAAGCACGGATAAAACGGACTGAAGACGCATTCCAAGTGTCAAACCGCCCCTACGGTAAATAAAAGCATTACAGAAAATAATAAAAAAACGTCCAATAATTGGACACCTCATTTGCAGGAACAGTCAAAAGCAGATATCTTTAGCCTCTGAAAGCAAAATGCTATGGAAAAAGGAACAATTTTAATAGTAGATGATAATAAAGGAGTATTGGCCTCGCTGGAACTGTTGCTGGAAACGGAGTTCAGCGAAATAAAGACAGCCCATCATCCGAATCAAATTATGTCTATTCTGAATACCTCTCCGGTAGATGTAATTATTCTTGATATGAATTTCTCAGCAGGAATCAATAACGGCAACGAAGGGTTGTATTGGCTGAAACGAATCCGCGAGATAGCTCCTGCACTACCCGTAGTCATGCTTACGGCATACGGGGATGTGGAACTGGCGGTAAGAGCTTTAAAGAATGATGCGACCGATTTCTTGTTGAAGCTTGGGACAACCGGACCTTGGTATGCAAAATAAAAGAAGCTTTCGGAAGTGGTAAGAAAAGGAAAAACAGAGACCCCGATAGAAGCCAATCACCAATGATTGTGGGAACATCTCCTGCCATGCAGCAGTTAATGAAAATGGTAGTGAAAGTGGCACGCACAGACGCCAATATCTTGATCACCGGAGAAAACGGAACGGGAAAAGAGATGCTGGCACAGGAAATACACCGGCTTTCCACACGACGGGAACATACTATGGTAACGGTAGATATGGGAGCAATCAGTGAATCTTTATTCGAAAGTGAGCTGTTCGGGCATGAACGCGGTTCTTTTACCGATGCCTATGAGAGCCGGCCGGGAAAGTTTGAAGCGGCATCCGGCAGTTCCCTGTTTATGGATGAAATAGGAAATCTCCCTCTAGCCATGCAGGCAAAGTTGCTCACCGTATTACAAAACCGAAAAATTACACGCATCGGCAGTAATAAAGTAATCCCAGTGGATATCCGGCTGCTTTCAGCTACTAACAAGAATATTCAGGAGATGGTGGATTCCGGGACTTTCCGTGAGGACTTATTGTACAGACTGAATACCATCCACCTGGAAATTCCGCCTTTGCGGGAACGGGGGAACGATATACATTTATTCATTGATTATTTTATGCAACGTTATGCCGCCAAATACGAAAAAAAAGATATTTCCTTGCATGAACATGCTTTGGAGAAATTATGTTCTTATCATTGGCCGGGAAATATCCGGGAATTACAACATGCCATCGAGAAAGCGATCATCTTATGTGAAGGAAATGTCATCCGTCCTAAAGACATTTTCGTAAAACAAACCTGGAACCCGCAATTCTCCACTACCGTACCCAATCTGGAAGAAGTGGAACGTCAGGCCATAGCAACAGCTATCCGTCAAAACGATGGAAATCTGACGGCAACAGCCGAACAGTTAGGCATCAGCCGCCAGACACTTTACAATAAAATAAAACGGTTCAAGCTCTGATAATCATGGTATTCAGCAAACATCTATATATGGTTATCCTGAGCTACATCTTATTAATAATCGCTGTGGCCGGAGCAGGGATCGCACTTGTCATTACACATACCGCCCTCATTCTAGGCAGTCTGCTATTCATCTTTTCGCTTTTTTTAATCGAAACTTTGGTAAAACGGTTGAATAAGTTCAATACCAAAATAAGGATATTTCTGGATGCGGTGGAAGATAAAGAGAACATGATATTGTTCAACGAGCAATCGGCAGATAAAGAAATGAATGCACTGAGCCATTCACTAAACCGGATCAATGAATTGCTTGCCACAACGAAATCGCAGAGCCGGATACAGGAGAACTTTTATTACTCTTTACTGGAAGAAGTACCGAATGGAGTGCTAGCGTGGAGCTCCGAAAAGAGAGTCATATTTGTGAATGGCGCAGCTTTACGTTTACTGGGAGTTGAGCCAATCATATTCCTCCGCCAACTGGAAGAGCAATATCCGGCCTTGAAAGATTTCATAGCCCATGGAAATGTGGAAGATTCTTTTCTTTTACAATCCAACTCAAAAAAACAGCTGTCACTATCCATGAACCGGATGAAACTAAATTCAGAAACGATTACCCTGTTGGCTATCAAAGATATCAGCAATGAACTGAGTGAGAAAGAAAGTGAGTCATGGAGCAAACTGACCCGGGTGCTTACTCATGAAATAATGAATACCATCGCTCCTATTGTTTCCCTGTCACAAACACTTTCATTGCGTCCCGGTACGGACGAGAAAGTAATACGAGGACTTGGAGTGATTCGTGAACAGAGCGAAAGATTGATGGAATTCACAGAATCATACCGACGCTTATCGTATATGCCGGAACCGAAAAAGAAGCGATTCTCACTGACCGATTCATTGCACAATCTGGGTCTGTTGCTACAATCTGATTTTGAGAATGCCCATATCCATTTCATTCTGCGCAGTACCCCTTCTGACATATATATTGAGGGCGATGAGAAGCAACTCTCTCAAGTTTTCTTAAATCTGCTGAAGAACAGTATGCAATCATTGGAAGGAAAGACAGACGGACAAATAGAAGTAACACTGGAGGTAACAGACAAACTTTATATAAAACTACTTGACAATGGGCGGGGAATCCCTATGGAGTTACAAGAAAAAATATTCGTTCCTTTCTTTACTACAAAAACAGAAGGGACGGGAATCGGGCTTAGTCTGTGCCGGCAGATTATAAAAAGACATGGGGGCAATCTCTATTTACAGGAAAGCGGACAAGGAAGAACTCTGTTTGTTATTGAATGGCCCATAGTTCCTTTTATTCCGAAATAACAGAGCTCATCACAGGATTACTCTGATTAACACAGATTATTCTTAAAAGTAAAGTGGAAATATAAAATAATAACCACTTATCTATAAACCAGCGTTAACCTAAGTAATCCGTAATGAAACATTTTTTATTTCTTTACCTTCAGTTCATAAAGGTCATGCCTGCGGTCACGCAAATTGCGCACACTGCCATACGTATGCAATTCATTCAACAGATTCAGATCAACATCCGAAACCAGAATCATTTCGGTATTCGGAGTCGCCTCAGCCCGTTTACCATCAGTAGGGAAAGCGAAATCACACGGAGTAAATACACCAGACTGTGCATACTGAATATCCATATTGTGTACACGCGGCAAATTACCCACACTACCGGCTATAACGACAAAACATTCATTCTCGATAGCCCGTGCCTGAGCACAAACACGCACACGAGAATAACCGTTCTGAGTATCAGTCAGGAATGGAACAAACAGAATCTGCATTCCCTGATCGGCCATGATACGAGAAAGTTCGGGAAATTCCACATCATAACAAATCAAAATACCAATCTTAGCGCAATCCGTATCAAAAGTCTGCACCATCTTACCACCCGAAAGACCCCAACTCTTTATCTCATCGGGAGTGACATGTACCTTTTCATACATTTCGTATGAACCGTCACGCCGTACTAAAAAACCAACATTATAAAGCCCTCCGTCCTCTTTTACGTATGGCATACTACCCGTAATGATATTAATATTATAACTGATAGCCAAATTGATAAAACGGTCGCGAACCTCTTCGGTATATTGTGCCAAACCACGAATGCTCTGGCTTCTCCCAAATGATTGAACTTGGCCATCAACGGCGCATTGAAATATTCCGGAAAAAGAACAAAATCACTCTTATAATCGGAAACGGCATCTACGAAAAACTCAACCTGCTCAAATACATCATCCAATGTTTTATAAGGGCGCATCTGCCATTGCACTAACCCTACACGTACAGTGGTTTTCTTATCCACATAATCCTGCGTAGGCTCCTGATAATAAATATTATCCCATTGCAACAAAGTGGCACAATGCTTGGATTCTTCGTCATTGGGAAGATAATTCTTCATGACACGACGCACATGAAAATCATTGGAAAGCTGAAATGTCAATACTGGATCATAAATCTCACGGGAACGCACCTTATCCAAATATTCCTTAGGACGCATCGTATCCGCATACTTATAATAATTAGGAATACGACCACCGAACATGATCGCTTTCAGATTCAGTTTCTCGCATAATTCTTTCCGGTACTCATACATACGGCGTGCCAGACGCAAACCGCGATAATCCGGATGGATAAACACCTCGATACCATACAAAATATTCCCTTCCGGATTATGCGTACAGAAAGTTTCATTACCAGTTACTTTGGCATAGGTATGATCTCCCTTTACCATATCATAGTCTACAATAATAGAAAGAGCACATCCCACTATCTTATCGTCTACCACCGTTACTACTTGCCCTTCCGGAAAAATTCGGATAAGCGTTTCTATTTGCTCGTGTGTCCAAAACACATCCTTATCCGCATACACCCGTTTGAATGATTGTGATAATTGGATGTAATCTTCGATCTGTAAATTCCGGACCTCTACTTTATTAATTTTATGCATCGGTTCCATAATGATTCTCTTATTTATATTTTAAAACAGCGGTGCAAAGGTAGGACAAATTATAAAACGATGTTCTCCCAAACAGAAAAAGATAAAGAGAATATCACTCAGTATGAAAGAAAATATCTATGAACTTTTCATAGGATTTTCAGAAAACTTTTTGTTATCTTTGGAAAGTTAACCCAATAACAAACAAAAAACAACCAATTTTGCTATGAATAAAGAATTAATAATGAACCCTAACCAATTGGTGGCATTTCTAGAAAAACCTTGTGCAGAGTTTACCAAAGAAGACATAAAACGATACATTCAGCAGAATGGCATCCGTATGGTCAACTTTATGTATCCCGCCGGAGACGGACGACTGAAGACATTGAATTTCGTTATCAACAACCAAGCATATCTAGATGCTATCCTGACTTGCGGGGAGCGAGTGGACGGTTCCAGCCTATTTCCATTCATTGAGGCGGGCAGCAGTGATCTATATGTAATTCCCCGATTCCGGACGGCTTTTTAGATCCTTTTGCGAGATCCCCACACTTTCCATGCTTTGCTCTTTCTTTAACAAGGATGGAAAGCCGTTGGAAAGTTCACCCGAACATACCTTACACAAAGCATGCAAGGCATTCAATAAAATAACCGGCATGGAATTTCAGGCTATGGGAGAATTGGAGTACTATGTAATTGCTCCGGATACAAATATGTTCGAGGCAACAGACCAGAAAGGTTATCATGAATCAGCACCATACGCCAAGTTCAATGATTTCCGTACCAGTGCATGGTCTATATTGCACAAGCAGGCGGACAAATAAAGTATGGACACTCCGAAGTAGGTAATTTTACCTTGAATGGCATGATATATGAACAGAATGAAATAGAATTCCTGCCTGTCAATGCCGAAGATGCGGCAGACCAATTGATGATTGCCAAATGGATTATACGTAATCTGGCCTATAAACATGGTTATAACATTACTTTCGCGCCTAAAATAACTACAGGAAAAGCTGGTTCCGGATTGCATATCCACATGCGTATCATGAAAGATGGACAAAACCAAATGTTGAAAGAAGGTGTTTTATCAGAAACAGCACGCAAAGCTATTGCCGGCATGATGGAACTTGCTCCATCCATCACTGCATTCGGTAACACCAATCCTACTTCTTATTTCCGCCTGGTTCCCCATCAGGAAGCGCCAACTAATATTTGCTGGGGTGACCGCAACCGTTCAGTATTGGTACGCGTACCTCTAGGATGGGCAACTAAAACAGATATGTGCATGACTGCCAATCCACTGGAAACGGAAAGCCATTATGATACCACACAAAAACAAACGGTGGAAATGCGATCACCGGACGGATCGGCCGATCTCTACCAACTGATAGCAGGACTAGCTGTAGCCTGCCGCCATGGTTTTGAAATAGAAAATGCACTAGACATTGCAGAAAAAACTTACGTAAACGTCAATATTCATCAGAAAGAAAATGCAGACAAACTGAAGGCATTGACCCAGCTTCCCGATAGCTGTACGGCTTCTGCAGCCTGTTTGCAGCAACAGCGCGAAATATTCCAAAAACATAATGTGTTCAGCCCTACTATGATTGATGGAATCATCAGCAAATTAACTGGCTATAACGATCTGACTTTACGTAACGACTTGAAAGATAATCCGGAAGGAATGTTAGCGTTGGTCAATAAATATTTCCATTGCGGATGATTTGACTAAAACAGCGGGAGGAGGGTATATCAATATTTATTGATTTGACCTTCTTCCGTTTTCTACATTCACGCCATGATAAATAAAAAAGATCAATGTATTTCTACACTGGTCTTTTCTTTTGAGCGGAAAACGAGACTCGAACTCGCGACCCTAACCTTGGCAAGGTTATGCTCTACCAACTGAGCTATTTCCGCAAACCTCTAACATAGTGCCCAGAACAGGACTCGAACCTGCATGCCTCTCGACACACGCACCTGAAACGTGCGCGTCTACCATTCCGCCACCTGGGCATTCTGTGTAACACTCTTGTCACAACGCACAAAATTTTATTTATGTGAGCGGAAAACGAGACTCGAACTCGCGACCCTAACCTTGGCAAGGTTATGCTCTACCAACTGAGCTATTTCCGCAAATATCCGCCTTCGGTCTTTAACTATTTCTCAGCTGTTTCCCGATTGCGGATGCAAAGGTAGTGCTTTTTTCTAAACTTCCAAAAGTTTTCTATACTTTTTATAGCACTTTTATTACATTATTTCATCAATTTCCTCATAATCAATACAAACCAAAAGTTTTTTTAATTACCATCAGGATATGCGATCACGATAGTCCTCATACCGGAAGTCTTTATATACTTCCAATGTATTATCTGTATGCCAAATAGCGATAGAAGGGTGATGGATTCCATTAAACATATTTGTTTTTACCATAGTGTAATGAATCATATCTTCCAGAACAATGCGTTCTCCTACCTGTAACGGATGGTCAAAACGCCAGCTACCCATATAGTCGCCACTTAAACAACTGTTTCCACCCAAACGGTAGATATTCTCTTCCGTTAAAGCTGTTTTTATCGCATCGACAGGTAAAGCTTCGGCACCACGCACTGCCGGCTGATAGGGCATTTCAAGACAATCGGGCATGTGACAAGTAAAACTAACATCCAGAATCGCAGTTTTTATCCCCCGGTTTTCCACTATATCGACAACAGAAGCGACCAAAGGTCCGGTCTGCCAAGTAAAAGCCGAACCCGGTTCTAAAATAATCTCCAAATGAGGATAACGGGCTTTCAATCCTTTTAATAAAGAAATAAGATGCTCCGTATCATAATCTTTACGTGTCATCAGGTGCCCCCCTCCCAAATTCAACCATTTTATTTGTGGGAACCAACGGGCAAACGTCTCTTCTATGTGCTGCAAAGTATGTTCCAATTCATAAGAACTGGATTCACAATGACAATGACAATGGAAGCCTTCGATACCCTCCGGTAAAGTCTCGGGAAGCAAATCGGCCGTCACCCCAAAACGTGTACCGGGAGCACAAGGATTATAAAGTTCCACCTCTACTTCCGAATATTCAGGATTAATACGGATACCACAGGATATCTTTTCTCCAGAGGCCTTAACCATAGGATAAAAACGCCGGAACTGACTGAAGGAGTTAAAGGTTATATGACTGCTGCATTGCATGATAACCGGAAAATCAGTATCCGTATACGCCGGAGAATAAGTATGGGCCTTACTGCCAAATTCTTCATATGCCAAACGGGCTTCATATACAGAGCTAGCTGTAGTATAACGGATGTATTCCCTAAAAACGGGAAATGATTTCCACATGGCAAAAGATTTGAAAGCCAAGATGATCTCAACTCCAGCCCGGTCTGCCACACTCTTTATCAAACTCAGATTCTTTCTGAGCAATGCTTCATCCATCACATAGCATGGAGAAGGTACTTTATGGATATCTATCATTTTTGTATCAGAATTCTATTAGAATATTTATTCCACAACTTTGAACCGGGCGAATTTCAGCAATAATTGTTTCTCTCCGGCATTCCGGAAACGGACAGTCACCTTGCTGTTCTCACCGGTTCCTTCCACTTTTATCACATCGCCTATTCCAAAGCGTTCATGCTCTATCACCTGCCCTGCCAGCACATTCACCGGCAAGGTTCCCGCCGCGGACGGCTTTGAGACCGTAGCAAGACCTACCTTAGTCAAATTGCGCGGCACACTGGGACGGATAATCTCAGCTTTCGGTCTTTCTCCAACAAAAAATGATTTCTGACCACCAGACAAATTTGATGAAGAACGCCCATAAGAAGGCTGCGAAGCAGATTCGTCAAACAAGAAACGAGACGCACGTTCATTTTGCTCACGACAGAAACGGCTGGCTCTCTCGTCTATTCTCCGGGCCATCTGTTCCTCCTGAGGCAGCTTCAGGAAATGTACATCAATATCTTTCAAGAAACGGCTCGGGCTACTGAACTCCATCTTTCCATATTTAAACCGGCTCTTGGCAAAAGACAAATAGCAATGCTCCTCGGCACGTGTAATCGCCACATAAAACAAGCGGCGCTCCTCTTCCAATTCCTTATACGAATTGAGTGACAAAGCACTGGGAAACAAGTTCTCTTCCAACCCAACTACAAAGACGTTTTTAAACTCCAAGCCTTTAGCAGAGTGAATGGTCATCAAGATTATCTTCTCAGCATCCTCCTCTTTCTCGTTATCCTGGTCTGTCAGCAGAGAAACCTCCGACAGGAAATCCGTCAACAGGATGTTCTCATTCCCTTCTTCTTCACGGATTGCACAAAAATCATGCATACCGTTTATCAGTTCTTCAATATTCTCCTGACGGCTCAGGTTTTCCGGATCATTGCTCTGATAAATCTCATTCATAATGCCGGACTGACGAACAATCATTGCCCCCAATTCATATGCATTCTTCTTCGGGATCTCCACTATAAAACTTTTTACCAGTTCACGAAACCCCTGTAACTTGGTATGCATCCCCTTGTTAATATTCAAGCCGTATGCCAACGGCTCTTCCAAAACCATCCAAAGACTAACATGATGCTGTGCAGCCGCATCAATAACTTTGTTCAACGTAGTATCCCCGATTCCTCGCGCCGGATAATTCAATACCCGCTTAAAAGCCTCCTCATCATTCGGATTTACCGCCAGACGAAAGTAAGAAATAACGTCTTTAATCTCCTTGCGTTGATAAAAAGAAAGTCCTCCATAAATTTTATAAGGTAGACTACGCTTCCGCAAAGCCTCCTCGAAAATACGGCTTTGAGCATTTGTACGGTATAAAATAGCAAAATCATTATAAGAATAATGTTCCCGTGAACGCAGTTTCACAATCTGGTTGGCAACAATCTCCCCTTCCTCCACATCACTGTAGGCATTGAAAACTCCGATAGGCTCCCCCTTCGCTTTTTCTGAAAATACCTCCTTCTTTATCTGCTCGCTATTTTTCTCTATCAGGCTGTTTGCCGCACACACAATGGTCTGGGTAGAACGATAGTTCTGCTCCAGTTTAAAAAGCTTGGCCCCCTTATACAGTTGAGTAAATTTCAATATATTGTCAATATTAGCCCCTCGGAAGGAATAAATACTCTGCGCATCATCCCCCACCACGCATACACGCTGATGCTCCTGGGTAAGCTGAAGCACAATGCTGTGTTGCGCAAAATTGGTGTCCTGATACTCATCCACCAGCACATAACGAAACTGCTCCGCATACTTACGGCAAATTTCAGGATGATCGCGGAATAACATATAAGTATAAAGCAGCAAATCATCAAAATCCATCGCATCGCTTTGACGGCAACGTTCCCAATATTGCCGGTAAATATCACGGGTGGCGGGTACTTTGGCATTCAAATCATACTGATAAAGCTCTGCGTTCGAAACATATGCATCAGGAAAAACCAAATGATTTTTCGCATTGCTGATACGCGCCTGTATCAACCCTGATTTATAGGTTTTATCATCCAATTGCATTTCTTTTACAATAGACTTGATCAAACTCTTCGAATCTGAAGAATCATAGATGGTAAAATTGGAGCTAAAGCCGATAACCTGTGCCTCACACCGCAGGATACGCGAAAAAATGGAATGGAACGTCCCCATCCATAAATAGCGTGCCTGATCGCCCACCTGACGGGCTATACGCTCTTTCATTTCGCGAGCAGCCTTATTGGTAAAAGTCAATGCCAAAATAGACCAAGGAGTATATCCCTGCTCCAGTAAATAAGCTATCTTATAAGTCAGCACGCGTGTTTTCCCCGAACCTGCTCCAGCTATCACCAAAGAGGGACCCTCGTTGTAAAGCACTGCATCGCGCTGGCTTTCATTCAATTCTTCTAAATAATTCGTCATAAATTTCACCTTTCGCCTGCAAAGATAGAGAAAGTTTGAGTTTATCAGAACAATTCCATGCCCAATAATGTTATTATGATAGAAGTTTAATTAAAACCTCGACTAAAAATGAATATATTATTAACCACTTTAATTTCATTAGTTATGACTTACGAAATGCCAAAACTCCCGTATGCAAATAACGGACTCGAACCTGTAATCAGTCAGGCTACTATAGACTACCATTATGGCAAGCACTTACAAACATATGTAAACAATTTGAACTCTTTAGTTCCAGGTACGGAATTTGAAGGAAAGTCCGTAGAGGAAATTGTTACATCAGCTCCCGACGGAGCGATATTCAATAACGCCGGACAAGTATTAAACCATACATTATATTTCCTTCAGTTCACCCCCAAACCCAGCAAGCATGAACCGTCCGGAAAACTAGCAGAAGCCATCAACCGAGACTTCGGAAGCTTTGAAAACTTCAAGAAAGAATTCAACACCGCTTCCACAGGACTGTTCGGTTCGGGCTGGGCTTGGCTTTCTGTAGACAAGCAGGGAAAACTACATATCACCAAAGAACCTAACGGAAGCAACCCGTGGCGTGCAGGACTGAAACCATTGCTGGGTTTCGATGTATGGGAACATGCTTACTATCTGGATTACCAGAACCGCCGTGCAGATCATGTGAACAAGTTATGGGAAATCATTGACTGGGATGTAGTAGAAAAACGTCTATAAAAGGACCCTTAACTATACATCATAATAAGGCTGCCTCGCCCCTATTCATTCAGGGAGCGGGGCAATCTGCTTTAAGATGCAAAGATACAGCAGATATACATTCATCCTTTTACAAGAATAAACAAGCACAATGCAAGATAATCATAAAAAAACATTCTTCCACAAAAAATAAAGCAGTCTGTTGTAGCATTATTCATTTCTTTCCCATATCTTTGCCATCGTAAAACAAAGGGGTGCCCCACGTAAACAGCGGACGGGCTGAGATTATACCCTGTGAACCTGATGCGGTTAGTACCGCCGAAGGGATTGTTACTTCTTACCTCATACCATCCGGTCAAAAAGCAACTCTTTGTATTTACAAGTAAATTCATAAACTGATATTATAGTATGAAACTGACAGTAAACAGCAAAGAAACCGAAGTAAAGGACGGATGCACCGTAGCCGAACTTCCACCTTTCTGACACTTCCTGAGAAAGGTATCGCCATAGCGGTAAACAACCGGATGGTCCCCCGTATAGAGTGGGAGAAATGTGTGTTACACCCCAATGACAGTCTGGTAGTCATTAAAGCTGCATGTGGAGGATAAGACCGTGGAACTTCAATTCATCACTCACTTCACCGACACATATTCCTATTATGATTCCGCACGCATGGCCTTGGAAGGCGGTTGCCGCTGGATCCAGCTACGTATGAAAGACACTTCCGTTGACGAAGTGGAACGGGAAGCCATACGTCTGCAAGGCTTATGCAAAGACTACGGAGCAACATTTATCATAGACGACCACGTGGAGTTGGTCAATAAAATTCATGCCGACGGAGTGCATTTGGGAAAAAAGGATATGCCCGTAGCCGAAGCACGGAAAATATTAGGAAAAGAATTCATCATCGGAGGCACCGCCAATACATTTGACGATGTAAAGATGCATTACGAAGCTGGAGCTGACTACATCGGCTGTGGCCCGTTCCGTTTTACTACCACAAAAAAGGATCTCTCTCCAGTGCTGGGACTAGAAGGTTACCGTTCTATTATTCAGCAAATGAAAGAGGCAGATATCCATCTGCCCATCGTCGCCATCGGGGGAATTACTTTGGAAGATATCCCTTCCATCATGGAAACGGGAATCACCGGCATTGCTTTGAGCGGAACCATACTCCGGGCGAAAGACCCGGTAGCGGAAACTAAACGAATCATGAATTTATAATAAAATCACAAAATACAATGAAGAAACTGATTATAGCTGAAAAAGAATTTAATTCCCGTTTATTTCTGGGAACCGGTAAATTCAATTCAAACACCGTAATGGAAGAAGCCATTCTGGCATCAGGATGTGAAATGGTAACCGTAGCCATGAAACGCATTGAATTGGACGATAAGGAAGATGATATGCTGAAACATATCATTCACCCTCACATACAGCTATTGCCCAATACCTCCGGTGTGCGCACAGCCGAAGAAGCCGTCTTTGCCGCACAAATGGCCCGCGAGGCTTTTGGCACCAACTGGCTGAAACTGGAAATCCATCCCGATCCGCGCTACTTGTTGCCGGATTCTACCGAAACATTGAAAGCAACCGAGGAACTAGTCAAACTAGGTTTCGTCGTATTGCCCTATTGTCAGGCAGATCCTACATTGTGCAAACGGCTGGAAGAGGTAGGAGCAGCAACTGTCATGCCGCTTGCCGCCCCCATCGGGACAAACAAAGGCTTGCAGACACGTGACTTCCTGCGCATCATTATCGAACAAGCTTCCGTTCCTGTGGTAGTGGACGCCGGAATAGGTGCCCCCAGCCATGCTGCCGAAGCGATGGAAATGGGCGCGGACGCTGTCTGGTCAATACAGCCATCGCAGTAGCCGGTCAGCCGGTAGTCATGGCAACAGCCTTCAAGGAAGCTGTCATTGCCGGACGCCGCGCTTATGAAGCAGGCTTAGGAGCAGTAGGACAGAACTTGATCGCATCTGCTCATCCCCTTTAACTTCATTCTTAGATTAAACAGAAATATGATGGACAAAAAGCAAGATCAAAAAGCATACGCTCATGCCGAAAAGGCATATATGCAAGGAACCCTGTTTTCATACATCAAAGTAGGAATGCAGAAAGTAAACCTGACTCCTACTGTGAATATAGTGAACGGTGAAAAAGTAACAACGCCCAATGCTCCCGTTTATATTTATGACACCAGCGGCCCATTCAGTGACCCCAATATGGAAATCGATCTGAAAAAAGGACTTCCCCGTATGCGCGAAAGCTGGATTACCGGACGGGGAGACGTAGAACAACTGCCCTCCATCACTTCAGAATACGGAAAGATGCGCCGCGACGATAAAAGTCTGGACCACCTGCGCTTTGAACACATCGCCCTGCCCTATCGTGCCAAAGCTGGAAAGGCCATCACACAAATGGCATACGCCAAAGCCGGCATCGTTACACCGGAAATGGAATATGTAGCCATCCGTGAAAACATGAATTGCCGGGAACTGGGCATCGACACTTTTATCACCCCTGAATTCGTACGTGATGAAATAGCCGCAGGGCGTGCCGTACTTCCCGCCAATATCAACCACCCCGAAAGCGAGCCTATGATTATCGGCAGGAACTTTTTAGTGAAGATCAACACGAACATCGGAAACTCCGCCACCACTTCCTCCATTGACGAAGAGGTGGAAAAAGCCGTGTGGAGCTGCAAATGGGGAGGTGACACCCTGATGGATCTCTCGACCGGCGATAACATTCACGAAACACGCGAATGGATTGTCCGCAACTGTCCTGTCCCCGTAGGTACCGTACCTATCTATCAGGCATTAGAGAAAGTAAACGGTAAAGTAGAGGATCTGAATTGGGAGATTTATAAAGATACATTAATCGAACAATGCGAACAAGGAGTGGATTACTTTACCATCCATGCCGGAATACGCCGCCAAAATGTACATCTGGCTGACAAACGTTTGTGCGGCATCGTAAGCCGCGGAGGCAGCATCATGAGCAAGTGGTGTCTGGTACATGACAAGGAAAGTTTCTTATATGAGCATTTTGACGACATCTGTGATATTCTGGCACAATACGATGTAGCCGTATCCTTGGGTGACGGACTTCGTCCGGGCTGTATCGCTGATGCCAATGACGAGGCACAGTTTGCCGAACTAGATACCATGGGTGAACTTGTACTCCGCGCATGGGACAAAAACGTACAGGCATTCATTGAGGGACCGGGACATGTACCTTTGCATAAAATCAAAGAAAACATGGAACGCCAGATCTCTCACTGCCACAATGCACCGTTCTACACCCTCGGTCCGCTGGTAACGGACATCGCTCCGGGATATGACCATATCACTTCGGCCATCGGTGCCGCACAAATCGGCTGGCTGGGCACTGCTATGCTATGCTATGTCACCCCGAAAGAACATTTGGGATTGCCCAACAAAGAAGATGTACGCGTTGGTGTCATCACTTACAAGATTGCCGCCCATGCAGCCGATCTGGCGAAAGGGCATCCGGGCGCACAGATCCGTGACAATGCTTTAAGCAAGGCACGTTACGAATTCCGTTGGCGCGACCAGTTCCATCTGAGTCTGGATCCCGACCGCGCTTTGGAATACTTCAATGAAGGCCGCCATACGGACGGTGAGTACTGTACCATGTGCGGCCCCAACTTCTGCGCCATGAAACTGAGCCGCGACTTGAAGAACGTGGGTAATTAAACAGCTGACTTTGTGAAAACTATGGAAGATTTCAAGAAAGCACTTGAAGGAACTTTAGGAAGAAAACACATAGACAACATAGTGGATCAAGTAGCCGGCTCCCCCGACCGCTTTGATGCTCTTTATACTCTGACACAGCATGAAGAAACAAAGATAGCTTGGCATGCCACTTGGGCTTGTGAAAAACTGAGCATCCTCCTCCCTTCCCTATTGATGGATAAAAGGAGGAACTGATGCTGCGGGCCATGCAATGCCCCCATGACGGAACAAGACGTCTGCTACTGAATATCCTTCATCATCTTCCTGTCCCAAAGCCTGTCAACGCAGCTTTCTTTGATTTCTGCCTTCAAGGCATGCTGTCTTCTGCCGAAAGCGCATCCGGACAAGCTGTCTGCATGAAACTTGCCTACGACATCTGCCTGGAAGAACCGGAACTGACAGGAGAACTGAAAGCATACTTGGAAAATATGGAACCGGAATACTATACGGTCGCCGTGCAATGTGCCCGCAACAACATCCTAAAAAAAATAAGGAAATGAAGATATTGATACTCAACGGAAGCCCACGTAACCAAGGACTTATCAGCCAAATGCTGGACATCATGACCGAAGAAGCCCGCATACGTGGCGCCGAAGTGGAAGTAATACCCATCCGTAAATTGCAGGTGCACCCCTGTACAGGATGCATGGCTTGCCGCAGCCGACAGACCTGTGTCCTACCCGAAGACGACGCGCAGCACACGCTTCAAAAGATACAATGGGCAGACGTGCTGATCGTTGGCTCACCTTGCTATTGGGGAAATATGAACGGACATATGAAAGTAGTGTTCGACCGCATCGTGTACGGCATGATGGGAGAAAGTCCGAAAGGGCTCCCTCAAGCGTTGCATAAAGGCAAGAAAGCAGTCATCGTAAGCACCTGCTCCACCCCATGGCCATTCAATATCTGGTTTAACCAGACACGCGGCGTAGTAAAAGCGTTGCGCGAAATTCTGAAGTGGAGCGGATTCTCTATCAAAGGCGTTATCCAGAAGGGAGGAACAAAACAACATCCCGAACTGACGGAAAACGACAAAAAGAAATGTAGAAAAATAATAAGGAAATTATAGCTTGAAGCCTGATAAAATGCCGGAAAGGCTTAAACAGACTTTTATAAAAGCAAAATCATCTTATGAACAATAACAAGAAAAAATAACAATCATGTTTTCAGAAGAACTTGAAAAAATAGATTGGGAAAAGATCAACCAAAGCCATCTACTCCAAAACCGAACATGACGTGCTCCGCGCCCTTGGTAAGGAACATTGCGATGTGGACGACTTTATGGCACTCATCTCCCCCGCAGCAGCAAAATACCTAGAGCCGATGGCGCAACTAAGCAAAAGATATACCAAAGAACGTTTCGGCAAAACCATTTCCATGTTTATACCGCTGTATATAACAAACTCCTGCACCAATTCTTGCGTGTATTGTGGTTTTCATATCAGCAACCCGATGGCTCGTACCATCCTCACCCCCGAACAGATTGAAGATGAATACAAAGCCATCAAAAGACTTGGTCCTTTTGAAAACCTATTACTAGTGACCGGAGAAAATCCGGCAAAAGCCGGAGTCCCTTATCTGGCCAAAGCTTGGACATCGCCAAAAAATATTTCAGCAATTTGAAAATAGAGGTAATGCCCCTCAAAGCCGAAGAATATGCCGAACTGAAAGAACACGGACTAAATGGAGTCATTTGCTTTCAGGAAACTTACAACAAAGCCCGTTATAATATATACCACCCACGCGGAATGAAATCCAAATTCGAGTGGCGGGTAAACAGCTTCGACCGTATGGGACAGGCAGGAGTCCACTCCATAGGCATGGGGGTACTCATCGGATTGGAAGAATGGCGCACCGATGTGACCATGATGGCTTATCACTTGCGTTATCTTCAGAAAAAGTATTGGAAAACCAAATACAGTGTAAACTTCCCTCGTATGCGTCCGGCAGAAAACGGTGGTTTCCAGCCGAATGTCATCATGAATGACCGTGAATTGGCGCAGCTCACTTTTGCCATGCGCATCTTCGACCACGATGTGGACATCTCCTACTCCACCCGTGAGCCGGCACAAATCCGCGACAACATGGCAAGACTCGGAGTGACTACCATGAGCGCTGAAAGCAAAACCGAACCGGGAGGATACTATACCTATCCGCAAGCTTTGGAACAATTCCATGTAAGCATGAACGTACAGCTATGGAAGTGGAAAACGCACTGAAATCATTAGGAAGGGAACCGGTATGGAAAGACTGGGATGTTTCTTTTGACAAGTTCACACCAATGCGATAGATATTACCCATATTTTTAAAGGAATGGGGCTGTATCAATGATACAAAGCCCCTTTTTCAACTTAACAACAAAGAAAGTGGAAAGATATAACCGTCAAATCATTCTCCCTGAATTGGGAGAAAAAGGACAACAACGGCTTCAACAAGCCAAAGTACTTATAGTCGGTGTAGGCGGTCTGGGATCTCCTGTTGCCTTGTACTTGACAGGAGCCGGAGTAGGTACCATTGGATTAGTAGACGATGATATGGTAAGTGTCAGCAACTTGCAACGTCAAGTACTTTATAGTGAAGCCGAGGTAGGTATGCCCAAAGCCATCCAAGCCAAGAAACGTCTCGAAGCCCTGAACCATGATGTGCAAATCAATGCCTATCCCACAAGACTGACTAAAGAGAATGCGGATGAAATCATCCGCACCTACGATATCATTATAGACGGATGTGATAATTTCGCTACCCGCTACCTCATTAATGACATCTGTGTGAAATGGGGAAAAGTCTATGTATATGGCGCCATCCGCGCTTCGAAGGTCAAGTATCCGTCTTCAATTACCGGGGAGGCCCCGATTACCGCCACTTTTTCCCCGATGAAGCAGAAATGCTGTCCATGCCTCATCCACCAAAGGAGTATTGGGTGTAACCTCTGGCATGATAGGTTGCGCCGAAGCCGCTGAAGTGTTGAAGATTATAGGTGAATATGGCGAAGTGCTAAGCGGCAAATTATGGACGATTAACGTGAAAACGATGGAAACCCATCTCATTTCTTTTTAGAGGAATCGAACCGGCCCTATTCAAAAGACATTTAATTCCTCAATTATGTGCCAACAGCCGAGGCATGACGACATCCGTCGCCCGGCTCCGACTGGCACATAAATAGTTTGACTTTATCCTATAATATGTGGTACAAACTCGGACAAGTTATCCGTAACCTCCATACGATTTTCGCGAATACCGATACCCGCAGCCTCTCCTCCTATAATCCAAGAGCCAATAACTGGATATCTGCCACTGTACACTGTCGGTTCCACATACTCCTGATATACATAAGCTCCAGTGTTATAATCACCCTCCGTTTCAGCTATACGTACATGTTCCTCCCAATTCCGGATATCAACAACGCTTACATTATGACCTTCACGAGAGAAGACCGGTTTTTTACAAAACAAACCCGACCGAGGGCGCGACAAATAACAAGGAAGCACATAAGGAGAATCCGGAAACAACTCGTACAATGTGGCAAGGATCGCTTTATTGGACATCACCAATTTCCATATCGCTCCAACCATTCCATTTCCGCCAGACATCCGTCAGGACTTTCGTCCACCATCCACTCCCACGGATAAAGTTTAAAGCACCGGTTCACTAGTTCACCTGCCGGATCAAAAAATCGTCCATTCTGCAAATCCAGCGCCTGCATATCTAATACTCGGGTAGAAAACCCAGCCTCCATCGCCGTACTTGCCAGATATTGCAACGTTCCTGTATCTTCATTATTCTCTAATGCACCGGCAAAATAAATCTCTCCTTTTTTGGGGAAAATATCTTTCCATGACTGCACCAATCCTTCATGAATGCCATTAAACTGGTCGCATTCCGGAAAAACATCTTCTTTCCATTGCCATTGGATAACAGATGCCTCAAGCAAAGAAGTCGGTGTATCAGCATTGAACTCCAATATTTTCGGAGTACCATCCTTGGCTAATATAAAATCAAAACGACCATACAGACTTAACTCATCCGCATCCCAAGAAGCACGAATACGCTCACCAATCTCCTTCGGAATATTCAACGCACGCTCCATAAATTCCGGGTTATCCTCAATAATGAATTGGGCAGCCTCACAATACAGGTGGTACGCCTCATTGGTCGCTTCCTCCAAACAAGCTGTTTCTTCAGCCGTAAAATGATAATATGCTTCCTCGCGCCAATAATCACCATGAAAATCAAACCCTAGCGCTTCTATTTTCTCACGGTAATCCAGACGTGGCGTAACTGGTATTCTTTTCATATCCGCTTCCTGTTAACTATGAACACCGGATGAACGGCGTGTTTTCCCAAAAACACTTCCGCTCGATTTTGATTTTGCAGACGATTTTGACCCCACATTCACTTTTGAAGGAGCATCCACTTTCGTTCCGTTAGCATCTGTCCACGAATCAGATTTGGGATAATAATAATGTGTGTAGAAAGTCCGTTGGCCATAGACGGCATTAATGCCCAACGCATCAGCATAGCGTTGTAAATCCAACTGTTTCCCTGATGATCACGGTACTCTTCTTGATCTTTAGGATTCTCAGGCAATTCCGTTTTTTGCGTACATCCGGCAAGCGCCATCAAGCAAAATGCAGCTGCAAGAAATTGTTTTTTATTCATAATTCTATCTATTCGTCTTGTTTATTAGCGCAAAAGTAAATAAAAAAACGCCTATTTCATGCAGGTACGCACACATTATTTAAAACTTTTCCATCGCATGAATTACATTTTCAGGGAAAGTATCCTATTGATTTACAGGCTTATCAAAAATAAATCTATAAATCCACTAGGATTATTACAAATAGGTTGCTATCTTTGCTTAGCAATTAGTCATAAGGTATGAAGTTAATTCTAATAACACCCCCCACTTATTTTGTGGAGGAAGATAAAATAATTACAGCTCTTTTCGAGGAGGGGCTAGATACACTCCATCTGCGAAAGCCCGGTACGGCACCTATGTTTGCAGAACGTCTGCTAACCCTTATCCCCGAACAATATCACAAACGCATCGTGGTTCACGGACATTTTTATCTGAAAGAGGAATACAAACTGAAAGGAATTCACCTGAACGGCCGTAATCCGAATCTGCCGGAAGGATACAAAGGACATGTCAGTTGTTCCTGCCATTCGCTAGACGAAGTTAAAGAGCACAAATCTGGTTGCGATTATGTATTTCTGAGTCCGGTATTCAATAGTATATCCAAGTTGAATTATAACTCGGCATACACCGCCGAAGAACTCCGTGCCGCCGCCAAAGCGAGCATTATCGACAAGAAAGTCATAGCTTTGGGAGGCATTGACGAAGAAAACTTGCTGGAGGTAAAGGACTTTGGTTTCGGAGGAGCCGCCATATTGGGCGCCCTTTGGAATAAATTCGATGCATGTACTGACCGCGATTACCGATGCGTGATAGAACATTTCCGGAAATTAAGAGATTTAGCAGACTGATTTATCAAAAAATTTAGAATAGAAGTCTAAAAAACGAAGAATATGCTTCACACCAAACATATTACAATAATGAGAAGTTATTTTTAAATTTCTATTTTTAATTTCTAATTATAATACGTACCTTTGCACGCAAATTAACAAATAGGTAATATCTATTACAAAAATGAGCAAAACATCACCTTTTATGGTATTCTCAGGAACAAATTCGAGATACCTTGCAGAAAAGATTTGCAACAGCCTCGGTTGCGAATTAGGAAACATGAACATCATGCATTTTGCTGATGGTGAATTCGCTGTTTCTTATGAAGAATCAATTAGAGGCGCACATGTTTTTCTGGTTCAATCTACCTTTCCTAACTCTGACAACTTAATGGAACTGCTGCTAATGATTGATGCAGCTAAAAGAGCCTCCGCAAAGAGTATTGTAGCCGTTATCCCCTACTTTGGATGGGCACGTCAGGACAGAAAAGACAAACCTCGTGTTTCCATCGGTGCTAAACTGGTAGCCGATCTTCTGAGCGTGGCAGGCATTGATCGTTTGATCACAATGGATTTACATGCCGATCAGATTCAAGGATTTTTTGATGTACCGGTAGACCATCTCTACGCTTCTGGCGTATTCCTACCTTACATTGAATCATTGCAACTGGAAGACTTGGTAATCGCAACTCCGGACGTGGGTGGTTCAAAACGCGCCAGCACTTATTCCAAATATTTGGGTGTACCCTTGGTGCTTTGCAACAAGACGCGCCTGAAAGCCAATGAAGTGGCCACCATGCAAATTATCGGTGATGTAAAAAATAAAAATGTCATCTTAATTGACGATATGGTAGATACAGCAGGTACTATTACCAAAGCTGCCGATATTATGAAAGAAGCGGGAGCCATTTCCGTCCGCGCGATCGCTTCTCACTGTGTAATGTCAGGTCCTGCATCTGAACGCGTTCAGAACTCCGGCCTAGAAGAAATGGTATTTACCGATAGTATTCCTTATGCTAACCGTTGTTCTAAAGTGAAGCAACTGACCATTGCCGATATGTTTGCTGAAACAATCCGCCGCGTGATGAATAATGAGTCTATCTCTTCACAATACATCATTTAATCTTTATATGATTATAGAAATAAAAGTCCGGACTTTCCCAAGTTCGGACTTTTATTTTAATTTTACCTAAAGATTGGATTCCCTAAATCGTTTTATCAGCAAGACTAATGTTTTCTTCCTTTAGATTAAGTCATTTCTTTCTCCGGTGATTCCTGCGACGACGTTGCACCTTTTCATGCTGATAACGCTGAAGCTTTCTATACACGGTGAATACCACCATAATCCCGGCAAATACCAGAATCACAATAACCACGCCTACCCCCAAATTATCCCCCTTTACACGCGACCACATCTCCAAGACCAATTCGGTCTTGTCACCGGAGTCACGAATCATGGCACAACGCTCCACCACTGTACGGTCAGGATACTGCACTTTATCTATTTGTATACTATCGGCAGCAGGACCGAAAAAATAACTTAAATCTGCAAAGTAAGATAAGGTAGTATCTATCTTTGCCTCCAAAATCTCGGGAGTCGCGACGGCACTCACATAACCACAGGCGTCCATATTACGTAAAGCCACATCAGGACGGCATAAATAATTAATAAAATAACTGGCAGCCTTTTTATTTCTAGCATACTTAGGGATCACCCATCCGTCATACCACACATTACTTCCCTCTGCCGGCACTTCATAGTCCAGATGGATGCCCACTCCTTCAGCCTCTTCTATCGCCCATACCGCATCCCCGCTCCAGGTCATGTTCAGCCATGCTTTACCTTTAGTCATCATTTCCTTGCCAAAATCGGCTTCCCAACCTGCTATCAAGGGTTTCATTGCTTTCAGATACTTCTCAACAGTATCGATGGACGCTTGCGAATAGTTGTTCATCAACTCCTCTACCGTAACCTTACTTTTTTTCAAATCCCCGGCATTGGCATAAATCAATGCGGTACCATATGCATCACGATAACTTTCCTTCATCAGAATCTTGTTCTTATATTTCAGATTCCAAAGACTGGCCCAAGTCCTGGCATCTTCCGCCGGAACATGATCGGTATTAAAAAGGATACCTGCTGTTCCCCACATATAACCGATGGCATAATCTGAAGCACGATGCCCCGACCGACTCAATTTATCCAATTGTTCGCGGATATAAGGAGATTCATTATGTAGATAATTGGGAGTCTTTCCAAAAACAGTATCAATGGGAAGCAATAAACCTTTCCTCAGCATACGCTCTATGATATACTCCGAAGGACAAACTACATCAAAATCTTCATGTCCGCGTTCTATCTTGGTCAACATGATTTCATTGATGTCAAAAGTCTGATAGACAATCCGTATATCTTCCCCCGTCTGTTCTTTGTACCACCGGGGAAATTCCGCCAACACATCCTCATCAATGTAGTCGGCCCAATTATATATTTTCAGTACATTTTCACGAGGCTCTGTGTTATAACATCCGGTTAAAGAAAATAACGCACACACACACACCATCAGCCATTTATTTATTTTCCTCATTTTTTATACCTCCTTTTTCTTGCTTGCATGGCGATTGATGATAACCAACAATACCAGCACCAATACGAATATAATGGTAGAAAGCGGACGAAGTTCAGGAGTCAGCCCTCCTTTTCGTGCATCCGCATAAATATAGGTGGAAAGAGTTTCAAGCCCTTCGTTACCAATAGTAAATACAGTCACGGCAAAATCGTCAATGGACAAAGTCACCGCCAGCATAAAACCAGAAATCATTCCCGGAAGAATCTCAGGAACAATCACCTTGCGGAGTGCCTGCATAGGGGTAGCCCCCAAATCAAGCGCCGCCTCATAAATATTCGGATTCATCTGTTTCAAACGCGGCAACACACTTAACACCACATATGGAGTACAGAATGTGATATGTGCAAGAACCACAGTGGTATATCCTTGTGGAATACCCAAAGATACGAACAGCAAGAATAAAGATATACCAATAATAATATCTCCATTCAAGATAGGAATGTTATTGACAAAACTGATTGCTTTACGAGCACGGGTACGAAGATTGAATATACCGATTGCCGTAATACTGCCCAGCAAAGTAGATACGGTAGCTGCAATCAAGCAATGCTCAGGGTGTTGACCAAGGCATTTGTCAATGAATGATGTGTACCCGCAACAAACAGGGATGAATAGAGTTTGGTGGAAAACCCAGTCCAGTTGCCCAGCACCTTTGCTTCGGTAAACGAATAGATCATAATGATAAAAATAGGTGCATAAAGCAATAGCAGAAGCAGCCACAAATATCCCTGACACAAAATTTTCTTTACCATAGCCCACCTCCTTCGTTATGATCCTTATCATCTGAAGCGAGCAAGGTTGTCGCACCAATAAGGAACAGCATAATCAACGACAAGGCCGCCCCATAATTCCACATACTATTATTAATATTTTCCTGGATAGTAGTACCAAACAGTTTAATATTATTCATTGTCAATAATTCGGCAATGGCAAATGTGGAGATAGTAGCATGAACACCATTAATATACCACTCACAATACCCGGCATGGATAGGGGTAGCACAGCCTTGAAAAACACTTGCATAGGATTGGCGCCCAAATCTTGTGCCGCTTCCACATAACTTTTATCCAATTTCTGCAAAGTGTTGTAAATAGGATAAATCATAAAAGGCAGAAAATTATATACCATACCGAATATCAAAGCCCCCTCTCCTAAAGGTACGTTCATAAAGTCGAACAATGCTACCGTAGCCAGTGTACGTATTAAAATATTCACCCACATGGGCAGAATAAACAATACCACCACCGTCGATGCATATTTCATCCGCGTCTGTGTCAGAATATAGGCAGCAGGATATCCCAATAAGATACATACCACTGTTGTGATAATGGCCACGCCAATAGAATAAACAAATGTGTTGATTGCCTCGGGATGAGCGAAGAATTTGGCAAAATTTCCCAAAGTGAAATAACCCGCATCATCCATAAATGCATAAACCACTATTAAAAGTAGCGGAAGAATAACAAATACCGCCGAAAATATCACGTAAGGAATAGTCCAGCTTTTACGTGAAGACAAGAAAAATCGTATCGTTCTGAGCACCTCTTTTCTTTATTATGATTCTACAACCTGAGTTACTTTTATACTTTCGGGAAGGATGCTGATACCTACATGATCACCATTATCCCATACATCATTGGTATCAACAAAAATATCCTCCCCCCAGTCCGATGACACGGTGAGGTGATAATGGTCTCCCTTATATAGGATAAAACGTACATCCCCGGTTAAAGTTCCATCCTCTTCATTATCCTGCAAAATGATATCCTTGAAATCTACCTGTACTTTCACTTTGGCCCCCGGCTCAATGTCAGCCACTGGCAGACACTCAAACGTACATCCCAGAAATTCCACATGCGTTCCGTCTGCCAGTTCTCCTTCAAACGTATTGCATACACGTTCTTTTTTCATAATATGGATATCAAAAGGTTTTATCAACAAACCTACCTGCTCACCCACAGCAAAATGATGATAATCCTGTACAATAAATTCATAACCATTGGCCTCGACCACCATTTCATAATGCACACCTTTAAAGATGGATGAGGTTACGATACCGGAAATCTGTGAAGCATCCGAATCTGGAAAAATATACCAATCTTCAGGACGTACCACAACATCTACCGGCATATTTTCACCGAAACCTTCATCCACACATTCAAACTCCACTCCTGCAAAACGCACAAGCTTGTCCTGTATCATTGTTCCGTTCAAAATATTGCTCTCACCTATAAAATCGGCTACAAACGAATTGATGGGTTCGTTATAAATATCCACCGGTGTTCCGATCTGCTGTATTTTTCCTTCACTCATTACAACAATTGTGTCGCTCAATGTCAAAGCTTCCTCTTGGTCATGCGTCACATAAACAAAGGTGATGCCCAATGTCTTATGCATCTCTTTTAATTCCATCTGCATATCTTTACGCATTTTCAAGTCCAAAGCAGCCAAAGGCTCATCCAGCAACAACACCTCCGGCTCATTGACGATAGCACGGGCTATGGCTACACGCTGTTGCTGCCCGCCTGACAAAGAATTCACATCCCGATACTCATAGTCTGTCATTCCTACCATACGAAGAGCTGCCTTTACTTTCTTCTCGATAGTCTGCTTGGGAATCTTTTTCAATTTCAATCCGAAGGCAATATTATCGAACACATTCAAATGAGGAAACAAAGCATACTTCTGAAACACGGTATTTACCGGGCGCTTATGCGGAGGTGTCTGCGTGATCTCTTTTCCAGCTATCTTTATCTCGCCTTCCGAAGCAGTCTGGAAACCGGCAATCAAACGTAAAAGAGTAGTCTTTCCGCAGCCGGAGGGACCCAACACGGTTACAAACTCACCTTTTTTTACATATAAATTAATGTTATCCAAGACCATTTTATCACCAAAAAACTTGGAAACACCTTTTACCTCAATTATATAATTAGATTGTTGCATACTCATTTTGTAATTGAGTTGCAAAAATACGGTATTTTTCAAGAATGGAGATATAAATAAAGTAATATTTATTCATCCGACTAATAATTTTCCATTGCGCGTACTATTTCTCTTCTTTCAGCAAAGTGAATGATGGGCTTTTGAGGAATTGTAAACCAAAAAGTGGAACCTTCTCCCTGCTCGAATTCAACACCGATCCGCCCCCCATAAGTCGCTCGGTACGAATCACGCACTCTTCCATACCGGGCACAAACCTGATCTCCACCTCCGGATTATTTTTGTTTCGTAATTGAAATACCTTCTCCAAATCGTATATCATTGCATTAATATTCACATCACTCCATACAAACTTCAATGTGCCCGATTCTATTTTCGAAAGATCCAGAATATCACCGATCAATTGTAACAGTAAAGGTACTATTCTGCTCTATAATCTACTTAAAGCTATCAAAATCATCCTTATTGTCAGCATTTATCAGCAAATTAGAGAAACCGACTATCGCATTCAAAGGAGTACGTATCTCATGACTCATGTTCGTAAGAAAAGCAGACTTCAACGATCGGAACTTCTGCACTTTCTTTAGCGATGCGCAAAGCTTCTTCCGTCCGTTTTTGTACGTCAATGTCCACATTCACTCCTGCCAGAACAATATTTCTGTTCTCCAGATCAAAAACTTGCTGAATTAAATATTGCTTCACCCAACGATATTCTCCATCTGTCATAATACGAATAACGGCTCCATTCTCTCATAACCGGCTTTTTCTATATATTCAAGGAAAAATTTCCGGTCATCAGGATGGGCATGTTCCAAATTAGAAAAAATCCGGGGCATGTCTATTTCTTCCTTTATCCCCAAATTCTTTAAATACTCCGGTATCATCAATTGCTCGCTCTTGGACAAATTAAGAGAGCAAAAGCCTATCTTGGAAATAGAAGAAGCATAAGTAATTATCTCACGGAACATATTATTCTGACGGAGTGCTTTATGAATAAGCGTATTCTCTACCCAAATAATTAAAATATTCTCCACTTCTCCTCCGGCATTCCACATGTAATTCACAATAAAACGAAAATAGTGCACACCCTTATGACAGCTCCTTACATAATACTTATTTATTTTTTCATAATCATACTTCACTTCCTCCGATACGGGAACACCCGCTTTCATTATCTCTTTAAATTCTGGGTTTATGCATGGATTGGTATAAATATTAAGCTGATTCACAGCCTCGTTTTTAGAGTGGTACCCATATATCTCACATAAGTATCATTCACTTCCACCAACTTGCCATCTTTGTCGCAAATAGCACACCCAACGGTCACATTATCAAAAAAACAAAGAAATTTCTCATTACTATGTTGCAAAGATGACTTCAACACACGCTCCTTACTGATATCATGCACTGTTAAAATAACATAATATTTATTCTCCAGCAATAAATAGCGCCCGGAAATAACCATATTATAAACACCCGACGGCCGAGAAACAATTATCCATCACGACCTCCAAATTACTAAAAGAAGAATGGGTATTGAACAATTCCTTTATTTTATACCGGACAGGACAGCCCCTACACCGTTCATGCTTATTACAATTTTCCTGCTCTCTGGCATATCAGCATTGTAAAATCTCACCAAAACAAGTTCTGTCTTTATTGACAGGTTGCTTATACAGAGTACAATAATTTGTTTTCACTACATGAGAAGTCTGGTCTATCAAAAAAAATAAACTCATGTGCATTATTCCATATCGCGTCATGAAATTGTTCTACTGTCTTTATTTTACAATCAAAAAACTTTCCTTTTACAATTACTTTGATTAATGCAAGAGAGAGTAATATTATCAGGATGATAGTCACTAATAACATTGGTCTAATAGGATTATACTTTTTATTCCATAGATTTGTGCAAAAAAACCAAAGGAATTAAATAAATGCCCATAAAATTCAAAAAAAGCAAAGCTAAACTATAGATTCCTAATTTCATTCTGAAAATAAAAACCTTTTTTCCGCAAACATATTAATTAAGTAGTTATCTTTGCGTGCAAATTATAATCATATTAAAATGAAAAAATTAGTTTATTTATTGGCTGCAGGAAGCATGGCTTTCGTTGCATGTCAGAATTCGCCTTCCTATAAGGTTACAGGTTCAGTAGAAGACATCACTGATGGCGACACAATCTATTTACAGGAATACGCAGGAGGGGATCTTGTAAAACTCGATTCCGCTATTGTCAAAAGCGGAACTTTCGTATTCACCGGAAAACAAGATACGGCTGTAAACCGCTACATCACTTATATGAAAGGAAACAAGCGTTACTTTACTGATCTTTTTCTTGAAAATGGGAATATTAATGTAACCTTAGGTAAGGAAAGCAAAGTTTCAGGTACTCCTAATAATGACGCTTACCAAAAATTCAAAGATGGTTTCATGGCTTTAAGCAAGGAAATGAATGAAATGTACCAAAAGGCTCAAAGCGACACTAGCTTGACAGAAGAGCAGGTAGAAGCTATCATGGCTGAGATTGAAAAGAAAGACAGTGTAGGCATGGATATGGTTTATCAAACAATTGAAGCCAATATCACCAATCCGGTCGGTGTATATCTGCTTCCTTCCTATGCAGCGCATTCGAACTTGACAAACAAAAAGCGTTGGTAGAGAAAATTCCTGCCGCATTAGTTAATGAACGTATCAACAAGTTGAAAGCCCACATTGAAACTTCAGAGAAAACGGCTGTAGGTCAGAAATACATTGATTTCTCTATGCAGACTCCTGAAGGTGAAACTGTAAGCCTGTCTGATTTCGTCAGCAAAAATAAATATACTTTGATTGACTTTTGGGCTAGCTGGTGCGGACCTTGCCGTAAAGAAATGCCTAATGTTGTAGAAGCATACAAGGCTTTCAAAGATAAAGGCTTCGGGATTGTAGGTGTTTCTTTGGACGAAAATGCAGACAAGTGGAAAGAGGCTATCACTGCCCTAAATATTACATGGCCACAAATGTCTGACTTACAAGGTTGGAACAATGCAGGTGCAAAACTTTATGGCGTCAATTCAATTCCTGCTACTGTATTGGTTGATCAGGAGGGTACCATTGTAGCACGTAATCTCCGCGGCGATGCCATCAAGTCCAAGCTGAACGAACTGTTGAAATAAAATAACTGCAAAAATAGTTCACAAAGTAAAATACCGATGTCTAGAAAGCATCGGTATTTTTTATACTCGTCCTGTCACCCTTCCCAATAATACGCACTTTCCATAGCAATCTCGGCTTAGACAAGAACTAGAATGATAATATCAATAGAACTTTGGGCGAACAGACTAATAAAAAAGAACTGCTTCCTCTCTTTTCCAAGGAAACAGTTCTTTAAATAGAAATATTATCTTAATTCAATGATTAATTAAACCAACGAACATAACAGAAGTCCTGACGATGAGGCAAATCAACATTCTTCGGGAACATACGGTATGCCACCTTGAAGCTACCTGAGTTAGACAAACTGTGTTTAACCTGGAATGTATACAAGTTACCTTCTTTCTTAATTACTTCCATTGGTTCTACAGAATAGATATGCTCCTTACCTTCCGCATTGGTGAAAGTGGTAACCAGTTCAATACCTACTGCATCATCCAATCCCTTTTCATCTATAACATAAGTAATGATATATTCTTTTCCGCTTTCAATATTACCGCTAGCTAGCTCTTCTGTCTTTTCACATGAAACGATTTCAATGGAATCCCAAAGTTCTGCAACTCGTTCTTTCCAAGCAGCCAGTTCTTTAGCCTTTGCATAATCATTGGCTACCAATTCTTTAAAACGTTTTGCTTCTTTAGTATAGAACTTAGCATAATAATCGTCTAACTGACGTTTCATTGTATAATGAGGAGCCACTTGAGCAATAGAGTTCTTGATAGTCTTCACCCAACCCTCAGAATATCCCTTACGGTTACGTGCATAATACAACGGAAGAATCTCATTTTCCAAAATACTGTAAATAGTTGCAGCATCCAATTGATCTTGATGATCTTGATTCTGATAAGTACGTTTTTCAGTTAACGCCCATCCTGCTCCTTCACGGTAACCTTCCAGCCACCAACCGTCAAGCACAGAGAAATTAACAACACCATTCATTAAAGCCTTCTCGCCTGATGTTCCGGAAGCTTCCAAAGGACGGGTAGGAGTATTCATCCAAATATCAACACCTGAAACCAAACGACGTGCCAACTGCATATCATAATTTTCCAAGAAGATGATTTTGCCCAAGAACTCCGGACGACGGGAAATTTCCACAATCTTCTTGATCAACCCTTGACCTGCACCATCATGTGGATGAGCCTTACCTGCAAATAAGAACTGTACCGGATAATCAGGATTATTCACAATCTTAGACAAACGTTCCAAATCAGTAAACAGCAGATGTGCACGTTTGTAAGTAGCAAAACGACGGGCAAAACCAATCAACAAGGCATTTGGATTAATCTTTTCCATCAGAGAAACAATGCGTGAAGGATCACCTTGATTCTTCAACCAGCTTTCACTGAACTGCTTACGAATATGGTCAACCAATTTGTGCTTCAAAGCCATACGGGTTTCCCAAATTTCTTCATCGGCTACATTATAAATAGCTTCCCAAATTTTCTCATTAGATTGATCTTCCAGGAAGTTAGGAGCAAAATGCTTAGCATATAGTTTCTTCCATTCAGTAGCACTCCATGTCGGGAAGTGAACGCCATTAGTCACATAACCTACATGACTTTCTTCAGGAAAATAGCCTTTCCAAATTCCAGAGAACATCTCCTGAGAAACCTTGCCATGCAGCCAGCTTACACCGTTTACTTCCTGACAAGTATTACAAGCAAATGTAGACATACAAAAACGTTCGCCTGCATCACCCGGATTAATACGACCTAAGTCCATCAAATCCTGCCAAGAAATCCCCATACGCTGTGGATAACCACCCATATATTTTCCAAACAAGCCTTCATCAAAATAGTCATGCCCCGCAGGAACCGGAGTATGAACCGTATATAAAGAAGAAGAACGAACTACTTCCAAAGCCTGGTCAAATGTCAGCCCGCTTTCTACATAATCACACAAACGCTGCACATTACACAAAGCAGCATGTCCTTCATTACAATGATAAACATCTTTCTTAATGCCCAGTTTCTTCAACAGCAACACACCACCAATACCTAGCAAGATTTCTTGTTTCAAACGGTTCTCCCAGTCTCCACCATACAACTGATATGTGATAGGGCGATCAAATTCGCTGTTCATTTCATTATCAGTATCCAGCAGATACAAAGGAACACGTCCTACATTTACCTTCCATACATATGCATGAACGAAATAGTTCAAATAAGGAACATCGACCACCATCGGCTGTCCGTTTTCATCCATTACACGTTCAATAGGCAGGCTACCGAAATTCTGTGATTCATAGTTAGCAATCTGCTGACCATCCATTGAAAGGCTCTGGCTAAAATATCCATAACGATACAAGAAGCCAACACCGCACATATCTACATTACTGTCTGATGCTTCTTTCAAGTAGTCACCGGCCAAAATACCCAGACCACCGGAATAGATTTTCAAAACATGTGTCAAACCATACTCCATACAGAAATAGGCTACAGAAGGACGTTTGCTATCCGGCTTAGCATCTACATAAGCTTTAAATTTAGCATATACATCGTTCATGCGCTTTACAATCACCTTATCCTGGGTTAATGCCTCCAGCTTTTCATAGCTCAAACGTTCCAATAAAGCAACGGGATTCTGCCCCACTTCTTTCCAAGTCACAGGATCTAAATCTCTAAACAGGTCTGTTGCTTCGTAATTCCATGCCCACCAGATGTTACGAGCCATTTCCTCCAACTTCTTCAGTTCTTCGGGAATGTGTGATTTTACTGTAACTTCCTTCCAATTAGGAGTATTCGCATTACTTACTTTGATTTTCATGTCTCTCAAATTATTTATTAATAATTAATTAGCTATTCATTATAAGCCTTTTCTGTGCATTATGCAATGCCACATCATAAGCTTCATAATAATATTTGATAAAATGCTTCCACAATGCCTTTTCCGCAATGTCCGCCGCATTTTTACGCATAGTCTTGATTACATTTTCCGGCAATCCCGAAAATTCCGATATGGTGTCCTTTATAACATCCGCTACTTCAGAATAGTTGTAATCCGAGCGATGGATAACTTTCACACCATCTTTCAACTCACAGTATCTACCCTTCAACGAATTTACCCACAAACCAAATCCGGCCAAATCAGTTGTTATAGTAGGTACATGGAATGCTACACTTTCCAATGGTGTATACCCCCAAGGTTCATAATAGGAAGGATAAACACTCAAGTCATTCCCCAACACCAAATCATAATATTCCAAATTCAAGATGCCATCCTTTCCATCCAGATAACAAGGTACAAATATTACTTTTACCTTAGATTCCGCCGAATTGGACATTCCCAAATACTTCATCATATCAAGTACCTGGTCATGACTCATATTATGCAACCAATGTGTGATAAACGGGCACTCCAACGGAGTTGTGAAATTTTCTTTGCTTTTCAAACGTTCCACCAAATCTTCACGAGGGTCCCCCACCCAACCTGGTACATTAATAAATGCCAGCACCTCTTTTTTCAAATTTTTATCACGGGTCAATCGGTTCAAAGACTCCAAATAGACATTGATACCTTTATTTTTAAACTCATAACGACCGCTTGTGCCCACAATAAGAGTATCATCACTCATCGTCAAGCCCAGCAATTTATTAGCCAAATTCAACATCGCAGCACGAGCTTTCTTACGCTTGGCGGTAAACGTACGGCCTTGCGGAACAAAATCATCCTCAAACCCATTCATCAACACCACATCTGCCGGCTTGTCCAACAACTCCTTGCATTCATTGTTGGTAATTTCACTAACCGTAGTAAAGCAATCCACATGATGCGCAGTCTGCTTCTCAATAGAATGCTTTGCCTCCATATTGAGTTCACGAGCCATCTGGTCACCATTATAAGCAAATAAGTAATCGTAAAGAGGTTTATTGTTTCCGGCGATAGACCGGCCTATAGAAGTAGCGTGAGTAGTAAAAATAGTAGCTATTTCGGGTACCGCTTTCTGCAAATAAAGGCGCCCATACCTGTCATCCATTCATGTGCCTGATAAATGACTCTATCATTTTCGGTCAAATTGAAACGATAAAAGCTTTCAACCACTTTTCCGGCTGCATAAGAAAACATAGACGCTTCGTCGTAATCTCCATAAGCATGAAGTGAATCGACTTTGAAATTCTCCCACATCCGGCCATATATTTCATTTCTTTTAGAGAAGAAAGGATAAAAATCCACCAATATAACGATAGGCTCTCCCGGAATATTCCAGCGCCCCACACGAACTTTCAGTCCATCTTTCTTCAAAGCATGTTCACGCCATGCCGCACAAAGATTCTCATTTTCACTGAACAAAGGGTTTTCCTTTCCTGCCCAAAAATCGGGTCCTATGAAAAAGACTTTGTCTTTGAATGCTTCCTGCAGTGTTTTGGCCCTAGTGGACAACACTGTATAAATTCCCCCTACTTTATTACATACCTCCCAACTTGCTTCGAAGATATAATCAGGGGCTAACAATTCTTTTGCCATCTATTAACTAATCTTAATTCGGTCGCAAAGGTACATATTTTCAATGAGATAATAAAGTTTTTTTGCAACTTTATGTTATTCAGACAGTTTCTGAATTAACATTCAATCATTTCGCTCTAACAATCTTCACAAAAAATACTGATATCAGCTACAATAATAAATATTTTTAAGGTTCTGCCTTACATTAGAATAAAAAAAGCGGCTATTTCCATAAAAACAGGAAATAACCGCCTATATAAAAAAACTAATCTGATTACGCAGCCAATGCAGATCCCATCAAGAAGGTTGCAGCCAAAGCAACAATAGCATACAATTCAGGAAAAACGGCCAGAATCAATGTATTGCCAAATACATTATGTCCTTGACCAATGGCAGCGATACCATTAGCGCAAACCTGCCCCTGACGGATAGCGGAGAAAAGAGCTACAAGTCCCAAAGCAATACCGGAACCCAACACGGCAGCAGCCTGAATACCTGTAATAGCCGGAGTCAGAACACCGAAAATGCTCTGGAACATGAAGTAACCGGCAAAACCATAACAGCCCCTGTGTACCAGGAAGCGCAGTCAACACCAAGAAGTTACCGAATGCACTATCATTCTTTTTCAATGCACCGATAGATGCATTACCTGCGATAGTCACACCATACGCACTACCGATACCTGATAAACCAACCATAATTGCGATGCCTACATAAGCAATCAATAAATTCATTTCCATAATTCTTCTATTTTTTAATTTTTAAATTCTTTATTTTATCAAACTCCTCCTAAAAGGAATATTTTTCATGTCATCCTGAACTTAGCGAAAGATCTGCATACTATCTTCAGATTCTCCCTTTCTGGCTTCTCTGTCTACACAGGAATACAACATTTATTCAAAATGACAATGCCGAAAAAGCTTATACAGCTTTTAATTCTTTATTCTCATTCTTTAATTCTTAAAAGGCTTGTACTCCTTGCCCCCTCCTTCGTAACCCGAATTCTTAAAAAACTCCACGAAAGTCAGACGCATCGGATGAACCATTGCTCCCAATATATTCATAAACATGTTGATAGAATGACCTATCAAGAAAATCAATACCATCACTATCGGACCTGCAATTGCATTATCAGGACTCATTCCAGCCGCCAGACTATTGAATACACTGGCAAGAATACCACCCGACAGGCCTAAAGCAAACAAACGCACATACGAAAGGATATCACCCAGCAGACCGGTTGCCATATTGTAGGAATCCCACAAACCCAAACCGATATTGAGGAAAATATTCTTTCCTGGACTGTTGAGCAAGAAAATCAGCACACCGGCAAGCCCCAGAATTACCAAATGAGCAGTTCCTCCCATCGGCATGGTATCTCCCAATAGGAATGCCAAAGCTGTACTTACCAATACAATAATCCATCCGATAGTTGACAATGCATATTTCAATCCGAACTGAATAATCTGATTAGCCGCTTTCAGTATCATACCGAAAATAATCTGTACCGCTCCCAAAATCAATGAAAGATTAAACATCCATTGATTGTCCAAGAAGAACAAATCACGCATCTTGTTAAAGAACGGAATATCATTACCATACAGATTGAATCCGAAAAAAGTACCTGTCAGCATACCGCAGAAGAAAGTAGAAGTACCCAAAATCTGCACCAAAGTTAAGATGGGCTTCATGGAAGCACCGATATTCTTCACCAACATACGATAAACTGTCACTCCTAATACCATAAACAGACCATAGCCCGAATCGCCCAGACACAGCCCGAAAAAGAGCATAAAGAAAGGGGCAAAGAACGGCGTCAAATCCAGTTCATTATATTTAGGAAGCATATACAGCTTCATAATCGGTTCAAACAGACGAAAGAACCCTTTATTGTTCAACTGAATAGGAACATTGTCTTCCGGCGTAGGATCAGCAATTTCAAAGTACGCCTCCTGCTGATTCAGAAAATTAGTAATCTCCGGAATCTGCGTAGCCGGTGCCACCCCTGTAACAACATCAATTTGTTATCTGCAGCCTGTTCTGTACTTAGCACCACTTTTGAGAATTCTATCTGCGAGCGGACATTGGCTTGTGCAACTTGCAAAGAAAGAAGTTTTTCTCCTGCTATAGCAGCCAACTTATCATCCACACTCTTCATTTGCTGTTCCAAACTTTCACATCTGGCAGCGAGCCGACTCAAAGACATTACTGGCAATTTGACCGATTCCACTTCCAATTCGGGCAACGATCCTTCTTTGGTTATGGTAATGAAATAAATGCGTGAGCCAATACGGTTAATCTCCGTAGCATAGTACGTATCCAACCATTCCTCATTAAAGTTCTTCTCTGAGCAAATATAGAAATTCACTTGATATCCAACTTCTTGCAACCGCATAACCGATGCAGGATCGAAATCTCCCCATACCTCTAACGCGGCACGCTCTTTGTCGCAAACCTGCAACTGATGCTGCAACTGGGTTTTCTCCAGTTGTAGTGCCTCCACTTCCTCCAGCCTTTCTCTCCACGGGCTACATCTCCCTCCTGTTCTTGCAATTCAGCATTAAAACCTTGCAGAAACTTAATAGTTGAAGCATAGCGGTCGGACAAACGGATGCTCTCTTGAAGTTCGGCATTCTCCGCTGTCCCCTGCGCTTTTTCTGCCACGTGGACTACGCCCAAGTCACGGACACTTTGCAGGAAACATTCATAGTCCTTATGATAAATAAGGAAAGTCAACTTCTTCATTTTTGTAATCATGCCTCTGCCTCCTTTCTTTTCTCTTGAATAGATTTCAGAATCTTCTGCGATGACTTGGACAAGTTCTCTTCATCCTCCATAAATCGTTTAATCTTTCGCAGAGCATCCTGGTATCCGGGTATCTGCACTTTCTCAAAAAGATTCACTTTCTGAGTGGTCTTTTTACGCGCATGTTCCAGCAGGTTCAGTTTGGCAAGCATAAATTCCCTTTCAATAGCAGTCTGTGCCAATCCTTTCAACAAATGTATTCCATCGGAATACCATTTCGGGCTGTTGAACAGACTGTAAGTACGAATGTCAAAGTCTACGTTTTCCAACAAGGGAACTCGTACACCGGCAATCTTCTTTATACCCAAATGAACATCACTCACTTTTATTAATGAAGCATCAAATTCATTCCAAAGTGCGAACATGGCCTCGTATGCCTGAATCTGTTTTTCAAGCCTTTCCTCCAACCCGGCAGCTTCTGTCTTGCATCTCTTTACTTCCATGCGGAGAGCACTTTCCTTATTTTTAATAATAGGAAGCGTACGCACACGGACCTTGAGCTGCTTCTCAAGCTGTTGTAGCGAGGTCTTGTTATATTGAAACTTTATTGCCATGTTTCTTCATTAATTTATTGTTTTTTCCAATGCTGGTCAACCAATTCTTTCTTTATATTGACTTCTTCCGGCTTAAAGTATTTGCTGAACAATCCCCATGTAACATCCAGCATTTCAGTAGTATCCAGATTCACGTCAATGGCGAGTAACTGATTTGCATAATCTTTAGCGAATGCCAAAGTACGTTCATCATAATTAGTCAAGTCAAAACCATTTTCCATCTTAGTCTTGGCATTGGCGGCATCGGCATACAAACGTACGGCAGCATTCATCACCTGAGGATGATCCTTACGAGTTTTTTTACCACTCACCAACTGTTTCAAACGAGACAACGAACGGAACGGGTCCACAATAACCTTACCGATATCACTATCGCGACGTAGGAACAGCTGACCTTCAGTGATATAACCCGTGTTATCAGGAACGGCATGCGTAATATCACCGCCACTCAAGGTAGTTACCGCAATAATAGTGATTGAACACCTGCGGGGAATTGTACCGCTTTTTCATAAATCTTCGCCAAATCCGAATAAAGAGATCCCGGCATAGAGTCCTTGGAAGGAATCTGATCCATACGGTTAGACACAATAGCTAACGCATCAGCATAACTGGTCATGTCAGTCAGCAACACCAACACTTTCTGATTATGTTCCACTGCAAAATATTCAGCAGCTGTCAGCGCCATATCCGGAATCAACAGACGTTCTACCGGAGGATTCTCCGTAGTATTCACGAAACTGATAATACGGTCAAGCGCACCGGCATTAGAAAATACATTCTTAAAATACAGGTAGTCGTCATTAGTCATACCCATACCGCCCAAAATAATCTTATCGGTTTCGGCACGCAATGCCACATTGGCCATCACTTGATTAAACGGTTGGTCAGGGTCAGCAAAAAAAGGAATCTTCTGTCCTGATACCAACGTATTGTTCAAATCGATACCAGCAATACCAGTCGCAATCAGTTCCGACGGCTGTTTACGGCGAACCGGATTCACAGACGGACCGCCGATAGGCACTTCCTGTCCCTCAATTTCTGGTCCCCCATCAATCGGATCACCAAAAGCGTTGAAGAAACGTCCGGCCAACTGCTCGCTCACTTTCAGTGTAGGCGACTTGCCCAAGAATACGACTTCAGCATTTGTCGGAATACCTTCCGTACCTTCGAACACCTGCAAAGTCACTTCATCACCCATGATTTTTACCACCTGGCTAATTTCCCATTAACCATTGCCAACTCATCATAGCCTACTCCTGACGCTTTCAGCGAACAGGTTGCCTTGGTAATCTGGCTAATCTTAGTATATATCTTTTGAAATGCTTTTGTTGCCATCTCTACTCATTATAAATTAAAATTAAAAATTAAAATCAGACACTTCTCTCGGCAACCAATTCCTGTAACTGCTTCTTAAAATCCTCATACTGCTCAGATTTATATTTAGCATAGTTCATCTGTTTGCAAAGGTTGATCATCTTCTTGAAATAATCCATCACCTCAATAAAAGTATCAAACTTGAATTCTGTATGACAAATGTCGATTACCATATTCAAGATCTCTTCCTGACGTTCCATCGGAGTCACTGAATCCACTTCATCAAAAGCATCCTGTTGCAGAATCACAAAATCAATCAACTCTGATTTCCAAAAGATTACATGATATTCTACAGGTACACCATCATCACCCAAAATATTAATCTGTTCAGCAATTTCCTTACCACGCAATAATCTTGTCTTGATTTCGTTCACCTTACCAATCCATTCACCATTAATACGTTTGGCGATATATTCCTCAAATTCCGGATATTCCAGATATTTTGAATAAGAGTCAATCGGGTTCACAGCCGGATAACGCTTCCTGTCGGCACGTTCCTGCTCCAAGGCATAAAAGCAACGGGCCACCTTTTTGGTGTTCTCCGTTACAGGTTCCTTCAAGTTACCACCTGCTGGAGATACAGTACCGATAAAAGTAATAGAACCGGTTTCACCATTATTCAGATGCACATATCCCGCACGTCCGTAGAAGTTGGAGATAATAGCCGAGATATCCATCGGGAATGCATCCGGACCAGGCAACTCTTCCATACGGTTGGACATCTCACGCAAGGCCTGCGCCCAACGGGAAGTAGAATCTGCCATCAGCAAGACTTTCAACCCCATAGCACGATAATATTCAGAAATGGTCATAGCCGTGTACACAGACGCTTCACGGGCAGCCACCGGCATGTTCGAGGTATTGGCAATAATGATAGTACGTTCCATCAGCTTACGTCCTGTATGCGGATCTACCAGTTCGGGGAACTCCGTAAAGATTTCCACCACCTCATTCGCACGTTCACCACAAGCAGCGATAATTACGATATCCGCTTCCGCCTGCTTGGAGATGGCATGCTGAAGCACTGTTTTCCCTGTACCGAACGGACCGGGAATAAATCCCGTTCCCCCCTCTACAATGGGGTTAACCGTATCAATAACACGGACACCGGTTTCCAATAATTTATAAGGACGCGGCTTTTCCTTATAATTAGTCATTGCCTTTTTTACCGGCCACTTCTGAATCATGTTTACCGGAATATCTTTACCTTCTCTGTCCGTCAGAACCACTACAGTATCCTCAATAGTATAATCACCTTCAGGAACAATAGATTTTACTTCATAAGTACCTGTCAACTGAAATGGTACCATAATTTTCAATGGCTGGAAGTTCTCATCCACCTGTCCCAACCAAGCCGATGGACCAACTTCATCACCCACCTTCACCAACGGTACAAAATGCCACACTCTTTCTTTATCCAATGGATAGGTGTATTGTCCGCGTTTCAGGAATACTCCGTCCATTTTATCAAGGTCGTTTTGCAGACCATCATAATTTTTAGACAACATACCCGGACCTAGAGTCACTTCAAGCATGTGTCCCGTAAATTCGGCTTCAGCACCCACTTTCAATCCACGTGTACTTTCAAACACCTGCACATAAACATTGCTGCCTACTACCTTAATAACCTCTGCCATCAACCGGTCTCCGCCAGTCAGAATGTAGCAAATCTCATTCTGTGCCACCGGTCCGTCAACGGTAAGAGTAACCATGTTGGCTATTACGCCACTAACAGTTCCTTTTGTTGCCATATATCTTTAATCTGTTTATTATCTGAATTCTGCGGGAATCTGTATCTCGTCCTTCAATTTATCAATAATCTGACGGAACAGTTCGCTTCCCTTTTCCTTATCCATAGAAATCCAACGGCCAATCATTTCCAGTTTCAACAAAAACACGAAAATCCGCTCCACAGTAAAATAGTTGAAAAAGACAGCGTCTTCCATCCAGTTCCATTTCAACAAATCTATCTTCTTTTCCCTTTCCACTAATTCTTCAATTCGCTGATACGGAGTACCTGCTCAAAATATTCCAGTATTTCGGACAAACCGAAATCTCGGGCATTCGATGTACGAACCATCTCACTCACATCCGTCTTGCCCACTACTACCTGAGATACGTCCATTTTATATTTACGTGCAGTTAAGGCAGCCAGTATATTATTGATATTCAAATTAAATTCAAACCAGGAGGAAACAAATTGATTACCGCAGTTCATGGCATACGCATAATAGCAGGCAGATAACATATCTTCCGCACGATAGAGTTCCTCTGCGGAAAGAGCCAAATAAGCAGTAATAAATTCATAAAGATAAGATGGGTATCTCTTATCCGGAGCATCGCCTTCACGCACCGAACTGATAAGCGCCAGCAACTCATTCTGAGAATAATTCCCCTCAAAATCTGTCGCAGCTTCCTTATCTTTCAACAGTTTCAACAGGTTAGCATTATCGAATTTCAAATAGAACAAGTCGATTAACTTCCTATCCTTTTCCGATAATTCCGAATAGATTTCCGATTTAAAATTAGCCACTGTATAGTTCAGTTTGCCATCCTCCAACGAAAGATCCGGCAAACCGGCTACCAGGCAATAATAATTTGTCATAGTCCCGTTTTAAAACAACATTTCTACTAATTGAGGACGAAGGAAATCCTTGAAATAATTTTCAAATTCCTCTTCACCGAAGTTCACTTTGTAAGAGCCGTCAGCTGGTGAGATAGTAAAAAGTGATTTCGTTCCGTTCACTTCTTCTATTCTCACTCCTTTATCCAACAAAGCTTTTGCGTTCGCTGCAAAATATTTCTTAAGTCCTTCGGCATCTGCGGTAGAGATCACGATAGATTCGTTAGCAGACCATTGGGCAGCTAATGAAACAATAAACTTATTCAGATACTCCTTATCTGCCACAAATCCTTTCACACTTTCACTGACTACCTCATTGGTCAACAAGGTAGCTATTTCGGTCTTCAATGCATTTACTGCTTGTCCGGCAAACAATTTAATTTCTGATTGTGTATTTTCGGCAGTTTCCTTGGCTGACTTCCGAGCCACAGCGAGAATAGACTCAGCTTCCTTACGGGCATCCTCTACAATCTTTGCTGCTTCATCGCGAGCACTACTAATAAGTCGCTGTGCTTCTTCATTTCCTTTTTCCACACCTTCACGATAAATCTTATCGGTAAGCTCCTGAATTTTATTTTCCATATTCTTAGAAGATATTTTTTTGAGTTTAACACTTTCTTTCTTCAATAAATTCAAAAAGAATAGCCCAAAAGTACAAAAATCAATGATAGAAAAAGAATTTAATGATAGAATTTACACTAAAAGTACTGCAAAAAGAGAAAAATATACCATATTCATGTTACAGAACATAGGATTATTTCCGTTACTAGACTCCGCCACATGCGTGCATATGCAAAAAAAAGCCTCCGGAACTTCTTCAAGTCCGGAGGCTTCAATCAAAAACGGCAGCTACCTACTCTCCCACTGTGACGCAGTACCATCGGCGTGACAAGGCTTAACTTCTCTGTTCGGAATGGGAA
>ENA-OQAA01000024-OQAA01000024.1-human-gut-metagenome-genome-assembly--contig:-NODE-24-length-94704-cov-4.654546_pt1 | contig 94704 bp, 108 predicted proteins | sample MGYA00242489_ERZ504515 | MGnify/ENA primary metagenome ERZ504515 (study PRJEB26092, sample SAMD00036237) | human gut metagenome | host: Homo sapiens | study: EMG produced TPA metagenomics assembly of... | reverse complement strand
CGGAAGTATGAGCCTGACATCCGTTTAATTTTGAAAGCTGCTGAAGTGCAAGTCTGGCATCCGGGTTGGTGGCAGCGCTTGCAGAAAGTGCGATAAGTACTTCATCAGTATGAATCTCGGGTTTTGTCTTTTCAGATAGTCCACTTTCAGTTTCTGAATCGGCTCGATCGATTCCGGTGAAATAATATGCAGCTCGTGTTTCAACCCGGCCAGTTCTTTGATCACATTCAGAAGAAGGCAGCGGAGGCACCGAGAAGATTCGAGGTCTTTCCGGTGATGATACGGCCGTCATCCAGTTCCAGAGCAGCAGCAGGCGTATGTGTCTCTTCCGCACGTTTTAAGGCAGCTGCAACAACGTGGCGGTCTTCGATCGTCACATTGGCCTGATTCATCAGCAACTCGATTTTTTGTGCTTCTTCTTCCGGACTGTTTCCTTTCAGAAGAGAGTTGAGGGAATCATAGTAACGGCGAACGATCTCCTGGCGGGATGCTTCACAGCATACAGCATCGTCACAGATACAGTTTCCAGCCATATTTACACCCATATCGGTTGGAGATTTGTATGGGCTCTTTCCGTAAATCTTTTCAAAAATCGTGTTTAAAACCGGGAAGATCTCAACATCACGGTTGTAGTTGACGGTTGTCTTTCCATAGGCCTCCAGATGGAACGGATCGATCATATTCACATCGTTGAGGTCTGCTGTAGCCGCTTCATACGCCAGATTTACCGGATGCTTCAGCGGCAGATTCCAGATCGGGAATGTCTCAAATTTGGCATATCCTGCATGAATCCCGCGTTTGTGCTCATGATATAACTGAGACAGACAGGTTGCCATTTTTCCGCTTCCAGGACCGGGGCTGTGATGATGACAAGCGGACGGGAAGTTTCGATATAGTCATTTTTACCGTATCCTTCATCACTGACGATCAGCGGGATATTGGAAGGGTAGCCGTTGATACAGTAGTGCTGGTATACACGGATTCCCATATTTTCCAGACGGTGGCGGAATAAAGAGGCGCTTTCCTGACCGGAGTATTGTGTGATTACGACACTGCCCACATACAGACCATTGTCGCGGTAAGAATCCATCAGACGGAGTACGTCAGAATCATAAGTGATACCAAGATCGCCGCGGACTTTATTTTTCTCGATATCCTTTGCGCTGATGACGATGACAATCTCTGCCTGGTCACTGAGCTGTTTTAAAAGGCGGAGTTTGCTGTCAGGTTCAAATCCCGGAAGAACGCGGGAAGCATGGTAGTCATCGAACAGTTTCCCGCCGAACTCGAGATACAGTTTGTTATCAAACTGATTGATACGTTCGCGGATATGCTCTGACTGCATTTTTAAATACTTTTCGTTATCAAATCCAATTTTCATGATTTCATTCCTCTATCAATTTAGTATTACGTGTGACAAGAAGGGAAAACAGAAGTTTTACCCTTTTCTGATACAGTATACTATAAACAGGGAGGAGTTTACAATATTTTCACAATGTTTTTATTGATTTATGGGAAACCTGTATTTATAATGGGGATAGTGGACTTTAGGAGGAAAAGAATGGACAATCAAAACAACAGAAATAATAAGAACAATCCCAAAAACAACCGTCAGGGATGGGGCGTCATTCTTGTGACGACACTGCTGACGGCGTTTCTCGTTATGGGACTGTTTTCGCTGATGCAGGGGAGCGACCCGCAGGAGATCAGCTACGATAAGTTTTTAAAGATGGTAGATGAGAAAAAAGTAGAAAAAGTAACGATCGATTCTGCCAAAATCTATATTACGCTCACAGATGAAGCGAGAAAAGAAGCAATCAAGAAAAACCAGGAAGAAAATACAGCAACCGCAGAGCTTCTTGAGCAGATTGAAGAAAAGACTGCGGGAGGAGAGAGAGAACCTGACTATTATACAGGCGCGGTAAAAGATGATACACTTTCCCAGCGTTTGTACGATGCGGGAGTAGAGTATGAACAGAATATACCGGATACGATGTCTTCGCTGATATTCGAAGTATTTATCACGGCGATCTTTCCGCTGATCCTGATATTCCTTTTAATGAATTTTGTGATGAAGAGGATGTCAAAAGGCAGCGGTATGATGGGAATCGGAAAGAGCAATGCAAGGTATATGTTGAAAAGCAGACCGGGGTAACATTCCAGGATGTTGCAGGAGAGGACGAGGCAAAAGAATCCCTGCAGGAAGTCGTAGATTTTCTGCATAATCCGGGCAAATATACCGGAATCGGAGCAAAACTGCCAAAGGGTGCGCTTCTGGTGGGACCTCCGGGAACAGGTAAGACGCTGCTTGCCAAGGCAGTTGCAGGAGAAGCGAAGGTGCCGTTCTTCTCCCTTTCAGGTTCTGCGTTTGTAGAGATGTATGTGGGAGTCGGTGCATCCCGTGTGCGTGACCTGTTTAAACAGGCGCAGCAGATGGCGCCGTGTATTGTATTTATTGATGAGATCGATGCGATCGGTAAGAGCCGTGACAATGCCATGGGAAGCATGATGAGCGCGAGCAGACACTGAACCAGCTTCTGGCAGAGATGGATGGATTTGATACGAACAAAGGTCTGCTGTTACTTGCAGCGACCAACCGTCCGGAAGTACTCGATCCGGCACTTTTGCGTCCGGGGCGCTTTGACAGACGGATTATCGTAGATAAACCGGATTTAAAAGGCCGTGTGGACATTTTGAAAGTACACTCCAAGGACGTCAAGATGGACGAGACGGTGGATCTGGAGGCGATCGCGCTTGCTACATCAGGTGCAGTTGGCTCGGATCTTGCCAATATGATTAACGAAGCTGCGATCACAGCGGTAAAGCATGGCAGACAGGTTGTCAGCCAGAAAGATCTGTTTGAAGCTGTGGAAGTAGTTCTTGTAGGAAAAGAGAAAAAAGACCGCATTATGAATGAGGAAGAGCGCCGGATCGTATCTTACCATGAAGTGGGGCATGCACTGGTCAGCGCGCTGCAGAAAGATGCGGAGCCGGTACAGAAGATCACGATCGTGCCAAGAACCATGGGAGCGCTTGGATATGTGATGCAGACGCCGGAAGAAGAGAAGTTCTTAAACACTAAGAAAGAGCTGAAAGCAATGCTGGTCGGACTTTTGGCTGGTCGTGCGGCGGAAGAAGTTGTGTTTGATACGGTGACGACAGGTGCGTCCAATGACATTGAAAAGGCGACGAAGGTTGCCAGAGCAATGATCACACAGTACGGAATGTCTGAGAAGTTTGGTCTGATCGGGTTAGAGTCTGTACAGAGCCGTTACCTGGATGGCCGTGCGGTGATGAACTGTGGAGAAGCGACAGCAGCTGAGATTGATGCTGAAGTAATGGAGATGCTCAAGGCTGCATATGAAGAGGCAAAACGCCTGCTTCGGGAAAACAGAGAAGCACTGGATAAGATTTCAGAATTCCTGATCGAGAAAGAGACGATCACAGGAAAAGAATTTATGAAGATTTTAAGAAAGGTGCAGGGGATCGAAGAGAGCGAAGAACTGGAAACAAAGAAAGAAGCCAGAATCGCGATGAAACCTGTGGAAGAACCGGCACAGGAAGTTTGGATGCCGGAGGAAAGTAAGAACCAGGAAGATATCAAAGAACCGGAAGAAGGTCCCGAGTTTACAGAAGAATAAATGAGACGGAGAAGGACAGGATTTTTATCTTGTCCTTTTTTTCAAAAGCATTTATAATAAATGGCATGGAAAATTATAATTTTGATATACAGGAAGAATTGAAAAAACTCCCGGCGAAACCGGGCGTTTATATTATGCATGATGAACGGGATCATATCATCTATGTAGGAAAGGCGATCAGCCTGAAAAACCGGGTGCGTCAGTATTTTCAAACCAGCCGGAATAAAGGTGTGAAGATTGAGCAGATGGTGACGCATATCCGCCGATTTGAGTACATTGTCACAGATTCAGAACTGGAGGCACTGGTACTGGAATGCAATCTGATCAAAGAGCATCATCCGAAATACAATACCATGCTGATGGATGATAAGACATATCCGTTTATCAAGGTGACAGTAAATGAAGACTTTCCGAGAGTGATGCTGGCAAGAAAGATGCTCAAAGACAAGGCAAAATATTTTGGACCGTATACAAGCGGGCAGGCAGTCAGAGATACGATTGATCTGCTTCACAAGTTGTATCATGTCCGCAGCTGCAACCGGAATCTGCCAAAAGACATCGGAAAAGAGCGCCCTTGCCTTAATTACCATATCAAGCAATGTGATGCGCCTTGTCAGGGGTATATTTCAAAAGAAGAATATGGAAAAGCTATCTCAGAAGTGATCCGTTTTCTGAATGGAAATTTTGACGGGATTTTGAAGGATCTGGAAGAGAAGATGCAGAAGGCTTCGGAAGAACTGAAATTTGAGAAAGCCATAGAGTATCGAGAACTGCTCGGAAGCGTAAAAAAGATTGCTCAGAAGCAGAAAATCACAGACAGCAGCGGAGAGGACAGAGATATTCTTGCAGCAGCAATACAAGAGGAGGATGCGGTCGTTCAGGTATTTTTTATCCGGGGAGGCCGCCTGATCGGAAGGGATCACTTCTATCTTCGGATTTCCAAGGGAGAGACCTGCGGTGAGATCCTGGATAGTTTTATCAAGCAGTATTATGCGGGGACGCCGTTTATTCCGGGCGAACTGATGCTGCAGGAAGAGATTGAAGATGCCTCGCTTCTGGAAGAATGGCTGAGTGTAAAACGAGGAGGAAAAGTCAATATCCGCGTGCCGAAAAAAGGCACGAAGGAAAAGCTGGTGGAACTGGCTGCCAACAATGCAACCCTGGTTCTCAGTAAAGACAGAGAACGTCTGAAAAGAGAAGAGGGAAGGACCATCGGAGCAGTCCGGGAGATTGAAAAACTGATCGGGATTTCGGATATCCGCCGTATGGAGGCATATGATATCTCGAATACGAATGGATTTGAGTCTGTCGGATCCATGGTTGTTTATGAGAGAGGAAAGCCCAAGCGGAATGACTACCGGAAATTCAAGATCAAAGGAATTGAAGGTGCGGATGACTACGGAAGCATGCGGGAGGTGCTTACAAGAAGATTCACCCATGGCTCAAAGAACAGAAGGAAAGTAAAGAGATTGGAGGTTTCAGCAGTTTTCCGGATCTGATTCTGATGGATGGAGGAAAAGGACAGGTCAATGTGGCTCTTCAGGTCTTGGATGATCTGCGGTTGAATATCCCGGTGTGTGGTATGGTCAAGGATGACTATCACCGGACAAGAGGACTTTATTATGAAAATCAGGAGATCGCCATTGACAAAAACTCAGAGGCGTTTCGGTTGATCACGCGGATTCAGGATGAGGCACATCGGTTTGCAATCGAATATCACCGTTCTTTAAGAAGTAAAGGACAGGTGCATTCGATTCTGGATGATATTGAGGGAATCGGACCGGCGAGACGTAAAGCGCTGATGCGAAACTTTATGAGTCTGGATGCTATAAAAGCAGCTTCGGTGGAAGAGCTGGCGCAGATTCCGTCAATGAATGAAAAAGCGGCAGAATCTGTGTACAAGTTTTTTCATAAGTGATATAATTGAACGCAGGAAATGCTTAGAAAAGGAGAACATTATGGGACAAGGCGTAAGTTTAAAAGAAATTGTAGAAAAAATGAACCTGAAAAATCTGACACCGGATGTAGATTTGGTTGGAAAATATGTTCAGGTGCCTGATATCAACAGACCGGCTCTGCAGTTGTCCGGATATTTTGATCATTTTGACTCTGATCGTGTACAGGTTATTGGATATGTTGAATATACGTATCTTCAGACACTTGAGGAAGCGAAAAAGATGAAGATGTACGATGAGCTGTTATCGCATAAAATTCCATGCCTGATCTTCAGCCGTGCATTAGAACCGGATCAAGAGCTTTTAGAAAAGGCTACACAGACGGATACACCGGTTCTGATCACACAAAAATCAACATCCTCTTTCATGGCGGAGCTGATTCGCTGGATGAATGTAAAACTGGCACCATGTATTTCCATTCACGGAGTACTTGTGGATGTGTATGGTGTCGGTGTACTGATCATGGGCGAGAGTGGAATCGGTAAAAGCGAGGCAGCACTGGAGCTGATCAAGAGAGGGCATCGTCTGGTAACAGATGACGTGGTAGAGATCCGTAAGGTCAGCGATGATACGCTGGTTGGTTCTGCGCCGGATATCACCAGACATTTTATCGAGCTTCGCGGTATTGGAATCGTAGATGTGAAGTCCATGTTTGGTGTGCAGAGCGTCAGGGAGACACAGAATATCGATCTGGTCATCACACTGGAAGACTGGAGCAGAGAAAAAGAATACGATCGTCTCGGACTGGAAGAGACGTATACGGAATTCCTGGGCAACAAAGTAGTATGCCATAACATTCCGATCCGTCCGGGAAGAAATCTGGCGATCATTGTGGAGTCAGCAGCGGTCAACCACAGACAGAAACAGATGGGATATAACGCTGCACAGGAATTATATAAAAGAGTTCAGAACAGTTTGACAAAAAGGAAATAGGAGAGCAGGAAGATGAAATATTGTTTTGGAGTAGATATTGGTGGAACAACAGTGAAAATGGGCTTGTTCGAGGCAACGGGGACTATTTTGGAAAAATGGGAGATCAAGACCCACACAGAAGAAGAGGGAAAAGCAATCCTTCCGGATGTTGCTGCATCACTCAAGGAGAAAAAAGTAGAGCATGATCTGGCAGATTCGGATATTATCGGAGTAGGTGTAGGTGTTCCTGCACCGGTGACAGAAGAGGGAATCGTCTTTGGAAGTGCAAATCTTGGCTGGAAATACAAAGAAGTGAAAAAAGAGCTGGAGGAGCTGACCGGACTGGACGTGGAAGTCGGAAATGACGCCAATGTAGCTGCGCTTGGTGAGATGTGGAAAGGCGGCGGAGCTGGATATAAGAACCTGATCATGGTAACGCTTGGAACCGGAGTCGGCGGCGGCATCATTGTTGGGGGAAAGATTCTGACAGGAAGCCACGGAGCAGGCGGAGAGATCGGGCATCTTCGAGTAAATCCTCACGAAACAGAAAGCTGCGGATGTGGAGGAAAGGGATGCCTGGAGCAGTATGCATCTGCAACTGGGATTGTGCGTCTTGCAAAAAGAAAACTGGAGCAGGAGACAAGAAACACGATTTTAAACAGGAATGATCTGTCTGCAAAATCAGTATTTGATGCGGTGAAAGCAGATGATTCAGTGGCAAAAGAGATTGCAGAGTCTTTCGGAAATTATCTTGGACGTGCTCTTGCAAATCTGGCAGCAGTGATCGATCCGTCCATTTTTGTGATCGGCGGCGGGGTATCAAAAGCGGGGAGATTCTTCTTGAATATGTAGAAAAGCCATTTCAGGAGAATGCGTTCTTTGCAAATAAAGATGTAAGATTTGCCCTTGCAACACTTGGTAACGATGCAGGAATCTGTGGTGCGGCAAAACTGGTTCTGGATGATTTTGCAGAGTAGAAAAACAATCATTTGACAGGAAATAAAAACGTACAGATGGCAGGAGTGGAAGAAAATCTGCAATCTGTACGTTTTTTCGTTTATGAACAACCTTTTGAAAATATTGGAAGAAAACAAAAAGGGTTGAAAGCCGAAGCCTTCAACCTTTTTTACACAAGCTGGAAATCGGATTTGAACCGACGACCCCTTCATTACGAGTGAAGTGCTCTACCGACTGAGCTATTCCAGCAAGTGTTCGTTCTGATTGAACGAACCTCAATTATTATAGCGCTTTTGTAATAGAAATTCAACTCTTTTTTGTAAAAAAATTACTGTTTTTGGGTTCTGTTCCCTGAAAACCTTGTCAATGCGCAGTATTTGATTTAAAATAAATTTCAGAATGAACGTCGGGGATGCGAAGCAACAGGAAAAGGGGGCAGAGATATGAGCATAGATTTAACGAATGGACCTGTGACGAAAAAAATGATGTTATTTTCTCTCCCTCTGATTGCCGGAAATCTTCTGCAGCAGACGTATAATATTGCAGACACTGTGATCGTAGGAAGGTTTCTTGGAGCAGATGCTCTGGCGGCAGTGGGATCATCATATACACTGATGACGTTTTTGACTTCGATTCTGCTGGGGCTGTGCATGGGAAGCGGTGCATTATTTTCCATCCGGTATGGAGAAAAGAATGAAGAAAAATTAAAAGAGAATATCGGAACTTCATTTCTGATGATTGCTGCAGTGGCAATATTGCTGAATGTACTGGTTTGCCGGAACACGGAATGGATTCTGGAGTTTTTACAGGTGCCGCAGCAGGTATATGACGGGATGCGAACATACCTGGAAGTAGTATTTACCGGAATTCTTGCAACATTTTTATATAATTATTTTGCCTCTCTTTTGAGAGCAGCAGGAGAATCTTTGATTCCGTTGATCTTTCTGGCAGTCTGTGCCGGTTTGAATATTGTTCTGGATCTGTGGTTTGTGATCGGACTGGATGCAGGAATTGCCGGAGCTGCGGTTGCGACTGTAATCTCTCAGTGGATTTCCGGAATCGGAATCGCAGTCTACACCTGGGGGCGATGTCCGCAGTTTCGTCTGAGAAGGAGAGATTTCAGAATTACAAAAGAGACGTTTGGCGAGATTTTTCAGTTTTCGTTTTTGACCTGTGTTCAACAGTCTGTTATGAATCTGGGGATTTTGATGGTGCAGGGGCTGGTAAACAGCTTCGGACCGGTTGTAATGGCGGCATTTGCAGCGGCTGTGAAGATTGATTCATTTGCATATATGCCGGTGCAGGATTTCGGAAATGCGTTTTCCATTTTTGTGGCACAGAATTACGGGGCCGGAAAACAGGAGCGGATCCGGGAGGGGGCAAGAAAGTCGGTGCTGCTCGTACTGGGATTTTGTCTGGTGATCTCAGCGTCAGTTTTTGTGTTTGCAAAGCAGCTGCTTTTGATTTTTGTCCAGCCATACGAAACAGAAATTCTGGCAGTTGGAATTCAATACTTGCGGATTGAAGGTGTGTTTTATTTTGGAATCGGATTCTGTTTTTGTTTTATGGATATTACCGGGCAGTCAGAAAACCGGGAATGTCGGTTGTGCTGACGGTGATTTCTTTGGGGACACGGGTAGTACTGGCATATGTATTGTCAGCGGTTCCTCAGATCGGGGTGTCAGGAATCTGGAGTGCAGTTCCGATCGGATGGATTCTGGCAGATATTGCAGGATGGATTTATTATAAGAAATTACAACAAAGATGAGTATATTATGGAAATGAGGGTTAACAAATGGAGAAAAAAGTAGACAGAAGAGTCATTAAAACGAGAAGGCAGTTAAAAAAAGGACTTGCAGCGCTGATGAAGGAAAAAAGCGTGAATCAGATCACAGTCAAAGAGCTGGTAGAAGAAGTGGATATCAATCGTTCCACATTTTACCTTCATTTTAAAGACATTCAGGACCTTTTGAGAGAAATCGAAGAGAATATGGAAGCGCAGATCAAAAGAGCGATCGAAGAGCATCCGATCGTATCCGGCAATGAAAATGCGTTTTATTTTATAGAAGATATGTTTCGTGTATTAGATGAAGAGCGGGAGATCAGTAAAGCGCTGATCGGTCCCAACGGAGATATGGGATTTATCCACCGCATTGAGCGGATCATCAAAGAGAACAGCAGGGGGACGCTGGAGAAGATGTTTCCGGGTAAGAAAGAGGATCTCAAATATTTTTACGCGTTTTGTCTGAGCGGATGTCTTGGGCTTGTGAAAGTGTGGCTCAATGAAGGGGAAGAAAAATCACCGGAAGAAATGGCACAGATGACATTTAATATGATCGCAAATGCGAAGGATGCGTTCTGTCAGACAGCATCGGATTTTCTTGACAAGTAAATGTGATATCACGTAAGATAAACGTTGAATAAGTGAGAGAGGATGAGAGAGATGAAGAGAGAAAAATTTGGCTCAAGGCTTGGATTTATCCTGATTTCAGCAGGATGTGCCATCGGGCTTGGAAATGTATGGAGATTTCCATATATTACCGGACAATACGGGGGTGCGGCATTTGTGCTGATCTACCTGTTTTTCCTGTTAACACTGGGACTTCCGATCATGGTCATGGAGTTCTCGGTAGGGCGTGCGAGTCAGGCAAGTATTGCGCTTTCCTTTGATAAGCTGGAACCAAAGGGGACTAGGTGGCACTGGTATAAATATTTCGGGATGGCAGGAAATTATCTGCTGATGATGTTTTATACCACGATTGGCGGATGGATGATTTTGTATTTCGTGAAAATGGCGGCAGGGCAGTTTGAGGGACTTGACGCAAAAGGGATTGAAGCGGAGTTTGCAAATCTGACAGCGAGACCGGGATTGATGTTTGTGTGTATGGCAATCGTTGTAATCCTGTGTTTTGCAATCTGCAGCATGGGGCTTCAGAAAGGAGTGGAGAAGATCACAAAGGTGATGATGATCCTGCTGCTTGCTCTGATGATTATTTTAGCAGTACGTTCTGCCACACTTCCGAATGCAGGAGAGGGAATTCGGTTCTATTTACTGCCGGACTTCGGCAAGGTGAAAGAAGCAGGTGTATTTGAAGTCGTCTATGCAGCCATGGGACAGTCCTTCTTTACGCTGAGTCTTGGGATTGGAGCGATTGCGATCTTTGGAAGCTATATTGATAAGAAACGGGCGCTGACAGGGGAGGCAATCTGTGTTACGATTCTGGATACCTGCGTGGCGCTGATCGCGGGGATGATCATTTTTCCGGCATGCTTTGCGTTCGGAGTGAACCCGGGACAGGGACCAAGTTTGATCTTTATCACACTGCCGAATATTTTTAATGCGATGAGCGGCGGAAGAATCTGGGGAACTCTGTTCTTCCTGTGTATGTTCTTTGCAGCAGCATCTACGATCATTGCCGTATTTGAAAATATCATTACATTTGCCATGGAACTGACCGGATGCAGCAGGAGAAAATCTGTAATCTGCAATCTGATCGCAATCCTGGTTTTATCTGTTCCATGTATTCTCGGATTTAATGTATGGAGTGGGATTTCTCCTTTGGGCGCAGGAAAAAATATTTTGGATTTTGAAGATTTCCTGGTAAGCAACAATCTGCTTCCGATCGGAAGTCTGGTATATCTTCTGTTTTGTACCAGCTGTTATGGATGGGGATGGAAGAAATTTACGAAGGAAGCGAACAGCGGACAGGGAATCCGGTTCCCGAAATGGGCAAGGGTGTATGTGTCATATATTTTGCCGCTGATCGTGCTGTTTATCTTTGTACAGGGATATATCACCATGTTTTAAAGCACATAGGAGAATGAAAAATGGAAAAGAAGTATTTGTCATAAAAAGTATCAGGGAAAGTGGAACTTGTAAAAACAGGATCCGCTTTCCCTGATTTTTTAAAACCGTTTTTTACAGAGTTTTTCTACCAGATTGATCAAGCATATAATCCCATCGCCATAATACACAAAAGCACGATCGACATGAGCAGCCAATCCATTTTAAAAACCTGACTGGAGTAAATGATCAGGTATCCGAGTCCGTTTCTGGCCGCTAAAAATTCTCCGATGATCACACCCACAAGACACAGGCCGATATTGACCTTCATATTGCTGATGATCGCGGGAATGGAGCTTGGCAGGACCACTTTGGTCAGTGCGTGGTGTCTCGTTCCGTGGAGTGTGTAAATGAGCTTGATCTTTTCTTCATCGATTGTTGTGAAACTGGTGTACAGATTTAAAATGCTTCCAAAGATCGCAACGGACATTCCGGCAATAATAATGGTTGTCTGGTTTGCTCCGAGCCAGACGATAAGAAGCGGTGCCAGGGCGGATTTCGGAAGACTGTTCAACACGACCAGATAAGGATCCAGTATTTCGGATAATTTTTTGCTGTACCACAAAATAACTGCGATCAGAATACTGATTCCGGTAACGAACAGGAAGCTTAAAATCGTTTCGTAAAGTGTGATTCCAAGATGGAGAAAAATACTTCGGTCAAGGACCATGCTCCAAAAGCAGCGGACAATCTTGGCAGGACTGCTGAAAACGAAAGAGTCGATCATTCCCAGGCGGGAAGTGATCTCCCAGAGTCCCAGAAAAAGGATCAGGATCAGGAGTCTTGATAAATTGACGATCAGGTGATGGCGTTTTTGGAGGAGTAGATAACGTTTCTGCCTGTTTGAAAGTTCAGACATTTTGATTCAGCTCCTTCCATAAAATATTGAAGTATGTCTTAAACTCCGGAGCGTTGCGGCGTTTAAGAGGGGTGTCAGAGGCCAGGGAGAAGGTGACGGGAACGATACGTGCAATGGAGGCCGGACGTTTGCTGAGGATGAAGATGGTATCTGCAAGGCTGATCGCTTCGGAAAGGTCATGTGTCACTAACACAGCAGTGCGGCCGGAATCCCGTATGATCTGTCCGATATCATCTCCTACGGAAAGCCGTGTCTGGTAATCCAGTGCGGAAAAAGGTTCATCCAGAAGCAGCAGATCCGGTTCCAGGATCAGGGTGCGGATCAGAGCAGCTCTCTGGCGCATTCCTCCGGAGAGTTCAGAAGGGCGTGAGTCGGCAAATTTTTCCAGTCCATAGGTTTTTAACAGCTCCCGTGCATGGTTTTGGCTGCAGCAGTCAGTGTATGCTGGATTTCCAGTCCAAGGAGGATGTTGTGATAAATTGTTCTCCATTCAAAGAGGTGGTCGTGCTGCAGCATATAACCGATATTGGTCGCGCTTTCTTTTAATGATTTTCCATTGAGCAGAATCTCCCCCTCTTCCGGTTTCAAAGACCGGCGATTAGAGAAAGCAGTGTGGACTTGCCGCATCCGGATGGACCGACAATTGCCACAAATTCTCCCGGTTTCACGGAAAGGGAAATATCTGACAGTGCTTTTGTTTCGCCTTCCAGAGTATGATAGGCATAGCTTAAGTGATCCAGTGTTAAAATTGGTTCCATACAGACACTCCATTCGACAAGTATATAATCAGTTTATGGAAAACAAGAAAATCTGTGCGTTTCTTTTGGAAAATCCGACATTTCTTTACAGATATCCCGGAAAGACGTATACTATAATAGATTGTAAAAAAGGAAAGAATGAAAATCCGGAGGAAACAAACGATGAATGTGATAAATTATCAGAAAGAACTGGATAAAACGATCGTAAGTCTCCAGAAAGAGGGACGTGTGCCAAACTTTTGCTGCACAGCTGCTGTGCGCCGTGCAGCAGTTATGTATTGGAGTACTTGTCAGAGTATTTTGAAATCACGGTATTTTATTATAATCCGAACATTTATCCGGAAAGTGAATATACAAAACGAATTCTGGAGCAGCAGGAGCTGATATCCCGTATGAATCTGAAGCATCCGGTCAGTTTTCTGGCGGGAAATTATGAGAAGGATCGCTTCTACCGGATGGCAGAGGGGCTGGAAGATGTCAAAGAGGGGGGCGCCAGATGCTTTAAATGTTATGCGCTCAGGCTTCGGGAGACGGCACAGATGGCAAAAAAAGCCGGTTATGATTATTTTACGACCACACTTTCTATCAGTCCTATGAAAAATGCAGCCAAGTTAAATGAGATCGGACTGGCAGCACAGAAAGAGTTTGGAGTGAAATACCTGCAGTCTGACTTTAAAAAGAAAAACGGATACAAACGATCCATTGAGTTATCCAAAGAATATGGATTGTATCGGCAGGATTACTGCGGTTGTGAGTTTTCACAAAGAAGCAGTACACAATAGAGCGGAAACTGTCACAGTTTTCTATGGACATATAACACGTTAATGTGTTAAACTAATTGCAATCTGAAAAGATACTATCGGAGAAAAGGAGACAGGGGAATGGCACAGTTATGGGGCGGTCGTTTCACAAAAGAAACAGACAAGCTGGTATATAATTTTAATGCATCGATCTCTTTGATCAAAAATTTTATGCGCAGGATATCCGGGGAAGCATCGCACATGTGACAATGCTTCAAAAGCAGGGAATTTTGACAAAAGAGGAGAAAGAGAGCATCATTGAAGGTCTGAAAGGGATTCAGGCAGATGTGGAGAACGGGACACTTGAGATCACGGATGAGTATGAAGATATCCACAGCTTTGTAGAGGCGAATCTGATCGACCGGATTGGAGATGCAGGGAAGAAACTGCACACCGGAAGAAGCAGAAATGATCAGGTGGCGCTGGATATGCGGCTGTACACAAGAGACGAGATCGAAGCACTGGATACACTTTTAAAAGAATTGCTGGAAGTGCTTTTAACTGATGAAAGAGCATATCGAGACGTATATGCCGGGATTTACACATCTTCAGAAAGCACAACCGGTGACACTTGCGCATCATCTTGGCGCATATTTTGAAATGTTCAAAAGAGACCGTCTTAGAATGAAAGATATCAGAAAACGCATGAACTACTGCCCGCTTGGAGCAGGGGCTCTTGCGGGGACAACTTATCCGCTGGATCGGGAATATACGGCAGAGCTGCTTGGATTTGACGGACCGACCTTAAACAGTATGGATTCCGTATCTGACAGAGATTATCTGATCGAGATGCTGTCAGCAATGTCTACCGTGATGATGCACTTAAGCCGTTTCTGTGAGGAAGTGATCATCTGGAATTCCAATGAGTATCAGTTTGTGGAGATTGATGATGCGTACAGTACCGGAAGCAGCATTATGCCGCAGAAGAAGAATCCGGATATCGCAGAGCTTGTGCGCGGAAAGACAGGAAGAGTTTACGGGGCATTGATGTCCCTTCTGACGACAATGAAGGGAATCCCGCTTGCATATAATAAAGATATGCAGGAAGACAAAGAGCTGGTGTTTGATGCCATTGATACGACAAAAGGCTGTCTGGCATTATTTACGGGGATGCTTCGCACCATGAGGTTCAGAAAGCAGCGGATGGAAGACAGTGCAAAGAATGGTTTTACAAATGCGACAGATGCGGCGGATTATCTGGTCAATCACGGCGTGCCGTTTCGGGATGCTCACGGATTGTAGGACAGCTGGTTTTATATTGTATTGATAAAAATATCGCCCTTGATGATATGAGTCTGGAGGAGTATAAGGCAATCTCTCCGGTATTTGAAGAAGATATCTATGAGGCCATCAGCATGAAGACTTGTGTGGAAATGCGAAATACCATCGGAGCACCGGGGAAAAGTGCCATGGAGCAGGCAATCGCACTGGAAGAAGCATATTTGAAAGAAGAATAGCAGGTTTGCTGTTTTCAAATAAAAATGAGAGGAAAGGACAGAAAGAAGATGGAAAAGAAATTAAAAGTTGGAATTTTAGGAGCAACAGGAATGGTCGGACAGAGATTTATCTCTTTGCTTGAGAATCACCCGTGGTTTGAGGTTGTGACAGTGGCAGCAAGTCCGCGTTCTGCAGGAAAGACTTATGAAGAGGCAGTCGGAGACAGATGGAAAATGACAACTCCAATGCCGGAAGCAGTGAAAAAACTGGTTGTTATGAATGTAAACGACGTGGAACATGTTGCGTCTACGGTAGATTTTGTATTCAGCGCAGTGGATATGACAAAAGAAGAGATCAAAGCGATCGAAGAAGAATACGCAAAGACAGAGACACCGGTCGTGTCAAACAACAGTGCGCATCGTTGGACACCGGACGTGCCGATGGTAGTGCCGGAGATCAATTCAGAACATTTTGATGTGATTAAGGATCAGAAAAAACGCCTTGGAACAACACGCGGATTTATCGCAGTAAAACCAAACTGTTCGATCCAGAGCTACGCGCCGTGTCTGGCTGCATGGAAAGAGTTCGGACCAAAAGAAGTAGTGGCAACGACTTACCAGGCCATTTCCGGAGCGGGAAAGACATTTAAAGACTGGCCGGAGATGGTGGAAAATATCATTCCATATATTGGCGGAGAGGAAGAAAAGAGTGAGCAGGAGCCGCTGCGTGTTCTCGGAAAAGTAGAAAACGGCGAGATCGTAAAGGCTCAGCTTCCGAAAATCACTTGCCAGTGTCTGCGTGTACCGGTATTAAACGGTCATACAGCAGCTGTATTTATCAATTTTGAGAAGAAACCGACAAAAGAGCAGCTGATCGAAAAGCTTGTGTCATTCAAAGGTTTCCCACAGGAAGAAAACCTTCCAAGTGCACCAAAGCAGTTTATTCAGTATCTGGAAGAGGACAACCGTCCACAGGTGAAACTGGATGTAGATTATGAGAACGGAATGGGAGTGTCAATCGGACGACTGAGAGAAGATTCGATGTTTGACTTCAAATTTGTAGGACTTTCCCACAACACAGTCAGAGGAGCAGCAGGTGGAGCAGTTCTCTGCGCAGAAGCTCTGACAGCAAAAGGGTTTATTCAGGCAAAATAAAGATTGAGAAAGGGGGATTCTCCTATGGGAATGACAATGACACAGAAGATACTGGCAGCACATGCAGGGCTGGAATCTGTAACTGCAGGACAGCTGATCGAGGCAAAGCTGGATATTGTGATGGCAAATGACATCACAGGACCGATGGCGCTGCCGATTCTGAAGCAGATGGCAGATCAGGTGTTTGATAAAGAGAAGGTTGTATTTGTACCGGATCATTTCACCCCGAACAAAGACATCAAATCCGCAGAGAATTCAAAAGCGATCCGTGAATTTGCAAAAGAACAGGGATTGAAATGGTATTTTGAACAGGGCAAGTCCGGAGTAGAGCATGCTATCCTTCCGGAGGCAGGCGTGGTGACAGCAGGAGAATGCATCATTGGTGCAGACTCCCACACCTGTACCTATGGAGCGCTGGGTGCGTTTTCAACCGGTATGGGAACGACCGATATCGCAACCGGTATGGCAACCGGTGAGATCTGGTTTAAAGTTCCGGCGGCGATTCAGTTTGTACTGACTGGAAAACCTGGAAAATATGTCAGCGGAAAAGATATCATCATCCACATCATCGGCAAGATCGGTGTAGATGGGGCACTTTACAAATCCATGGAGTTTACCGGAGACGGAATTGCACATTTGTCTATGGATGACCGTTTTACCATGGCGAACATGGCGATTGAAGCAGGTGCGAAGAACGGAATCTTCCCGGTGGATGAACAGACAAAAGCATATTTAGAAGAGCATTCGAAAAAAGAATATCAGATTTTCGAGGCAGATGAGGATGCAGATTATGAACAGGTTGTAACCATTGATCTTTCCGAAGTGCGTCCGACAGTTGCATTTCCGCATCTTCCGGGCAATGCAAAGACCATCGATGAGATCGAGGCGATGGAACCGATCAAGATCGATCAGGTGGTGATCGGTTCCTGCACCAATGGAAGAATGGAAGATATGCGAAAGGCAGCGGCAATCTTAAAAGGGCATACGGTACATCCGGATGTGCGTGTGATGGTCATTCCGGCAACTCAGAAGATTTACAAACAGTGTATCAAAGAAGGGCTGCTTGATATTTTTGTGGATGCAGGCTGTGCGGTCAATACACCGAGCTGTGGACCGTGTATGGGCGGTCATATGGGTGTTATGGCAGCAGGAGAACGCTGTGTATCTACGACAAACCGGAATTTTGTAGGAAGAATGGGACATGTAGATTCTCTCATTTATCTTGCATCTCCGGAAGTGGCAGCGGCGAGTGCGATTGCAGGATATATTGCAAATCCGGAGAGGGCAGGTGAAGAGGCATGAGAGCACAGGGACACGTTTTTAAATATGGAGACAATGTAGATACGGATGTGATTATTCCGGCAAGATATCTGAATTCATTTGATGCAAAAGAGCTGGCATCACATGCCATGGCAGATATTGATCCGGAGTTTGCAAAAAAAGTGCAGGCGGGAGATCTGATCGTGGCAAAGAAGAATTTCGGCTGTGGTTCTTCCAGAGAGCATGCGCCTCTTTGTCTGAAAACAGCAGGAGTAAGCTGTGTGATCGCAGAGACCTTTGCAAGGATTTTCTACCGCAATGCCATCAATATCGGGCTTCCGATCATTGAATGTCCGCAGGCGGCACAGGAAATCGAAGCCGGAGATGAGGTTGAAGTAGATTTTGACAGCGGAATGATCTACGACCGTACCAAAGGAACTCAGTATCAGGGACAGGCGTTTCCTGAATTTATGCAGAAGCTGATCGCAGCCGGAGGTCTTGTAAGCTATACAAACAGCAGAAAGAAATAGAACGGAAATTAAGACCGGATATTGAAAGAAAGAGCATGATATAAAATGAGGCGTTTTCAAAAAGTCGGAGAATCTTTTGGAACGCCCTCATGGATTTTATTAAAGAAGAAAGAAGTGAAATGAGAAAGAGAGGAACATCAGTGGAAGAGAAAAAGTTGAGAGTGGAAGAAAAAGGAAGGGCGGTGGCGCTTCTTCGATCGGAGTATTTCTGGTCCTGTTTTTGGGGATGGGGATTGTATTTGGCGATTTTTATGCGATGCCGGCAATTGTGGCATTCTTAATCGCTCTTCTGACAGCGTTTTTGCAGAATGGGAAGTTAACATTTGCAGACAAAATGAAGGTGATTTCTGCCGGGATCGGAGATGAGAATATCATTACGATGAGTCTGATCTTTTTATGTGCAGGCGGATTTTCCGGTGCAGTAACTGCGGTAGGCGGTGTGGAGAGTACGGTAAATCTGGGGCTTTCGGTGCTTCCGCCATCCATTGCAGTCGTAGGATTGTTTGTGATCGGCTGTTTTATTTCTGTATCCATGGGAACCTCCATGGGAACGATCGCAGCGCTTGCTCCGATTGCAGTCGGAATCAGTGAAAAGACAGGATTTTCTCTGGCAATCTGTATTGGAGCCGTTGTCTGCGGAGCAATGTTTGGTGATAATCTGTCCATGATCTCAGATACAACGATCGCCGCGGTAAAAACACAGGGCTGCGAGATGAAAGATAAATTCAAGGCAAATTTTCTGATCGTACTCCCGGCGGCGATTTTAACGATTGTGATATTCTGGCTGATGACAAGAAACGGAAGTTATCAGATCCGGGAGGAGATGCCATACAGCATCTGGAAAGTACTTCCATATCTCGTTGTATTGGTGGGAGCACTGGCGGGGATTAACGTGTTTGTTGTTCTGATCAGTGGAATTGCGTTATCTCTGATCGTGGGCGTTGCAACAGGAAGCATCGGATTGTCTGAGATTTTTAATGTCGTAGGAGACGGTGTGACCGGAATGTATGATATCACGGTAATTTCGATCATTGTTGCCTGTATCGTGTCACTTGTCAGAGAATATGGTGGAATCCGGTTCATCTTAAATCTGATCAAAAGCAGGATCAGAGGAAAAAGAGGCGGCGAATTTGGAATCGCAGTGCTGGCATTGTTTGTAGATCTTTGTACAGCAAATAATACCATTGCCATTGTGATGGCAGGTCCCATTGCAAAAGAGATCAGCGAAGAATATGACATTGATCCAAAACGATCCGCATCCCTTCTGGATATTTTTACATCCGTGGGGCAGGGATGATCCCGTATGGAGCTCAGCTTCTGTCTGCGGCAACTCTCACAGGACTGACTCCGTTTGATATTATTCCGAATTTGTTCTACCCCGTCCTGATGGGTGTCAGTGCAATTCTCTTCATTGTATTTAAGAAACAAAATTGATAAAACAGAGCACTTATGATATAATTCATGGCAATAACAGTGTGAAGAAAGAAAAAGAGGGCGAAGATATGAATTTGTTATACAAAAGCACAAGAAATTCTGAGAAAAAAGTAACAGCGTCTGAGGCAATCTTAAAAGGGCTTGCAGAAGATGGCGGACTCTTCGTGCCGGAGCAGATTCCGACACTGGATGTGACAATGGAAGAACTCAAAAACATGACGTATCAGGAGACCGCATACGCAGTGATGAAACAGTTTCTGACAGACTTACAGAGGAGGAGTTAAAGCACTGCATAGACAGCGCATATGATTCCAAGTTTGATACAGAAGTGATCGCCCCACTTGTGAAAGTGGGAGATGTCTATCATCTGGAGCTGTTTCACGGAGCGACGATCGCGTTTAAGGATATGGCATTATCGATCCTTCCGCATTTGATGACAACATCTGCAAAGAAGAATCATGTGACAAAGGATATTGTCATTTTGACAGCAACCTCCGGAGATACCGGAAAAGCTGCGATGGCAGGATTCGCAGATGTGCCGGGAACGAAGATTATTGTGTTTTATCCGAAGAACGGGGTCAGCCGGGTGCAGGAGATGCAGATGGTGACACAGAAAGGTGCCAATACTTCAGTTGTGGCAATTCATGGAAACTTTGATAATGCACAGAGCGGTGTCAAAGCGCTTTTTGAAGACCAGGTGCTTGCAAAGGAACTGGATGCGGCAGGATATCAGTTCTCTTCCGCAAATTCGATCAACATCGGTCGTCTGGTACCTCAGGTTGTGTATTATGTCTATGCATATGCAAAACTGCTTCAGAATGACGAGATTCAAAGTGGAGAGAAGATCAATGTGACGGTTCCGACCGGAAACTTTGGTAATATTCTGGCAGCATACTATGCAAAACAGATGGGGGTTCCGATCAATAAGCTGATCTGTGCATCCAATGAAAACAAAGTCCTGTTTGATTTCTTCCGTACAGGAACATATGACAAAAACAGAGAATTTGTGCTGACATCCTCCCCGTCCATGGACATTTTGATCTCAAGCAATCTGGAGCGGCTGATCTATACAATTGCAGGACAGGATGGTCAGAAAAATGCAGAACTGATGGATGCATTAAAAAGTAGTGGTGCATATGAGATTACAAAAGAAATGAAGGCAAAACTGGATGATTTTGTGGGAGGTTATGCAACGGAGGAACAGACAGCACAGGCAATCCACGATACATATAAACGTACCGGATATGTGATGGATACACATACGGCAGTTGCTTCTTGTGTATGTGCACAGTACAGAGAAGAAAGTGGGGATGAGACAAAATGTCTGATCGCTTCCACAGCCAGTCCATATAAATTCGTAGGCAGTGTGATGCGTGCAATTGATGCAGAATATGCGGGAAGAGACGAGTTTGAGCTTGTGGACGAGCTGGAGAAGCTTTCTCAGGTTGCCGTTCCGAATGCGGTCAAGGAGATCCGTGATGCGAAAATCCTTCATACAAGAGAGTGTGATGCAGACAAAATGAAAGAGACAGTGAAAGAAATATTAGAAATCGAGGTATAGTCAATGAGTGCGGACAGTATGAACAGTGTGTTTGGTTTTATCGGAATTCTTGCAGTAGGATGCGGGATATATTGCCTGTATGCATATTTTAACATGAAAAAGACGGACACATTAATGAAACGATTCTCCTGGGGAAGAGTTATTCAGAAAAGATGTGCAAAGATAAGGAAGCATATCTGAAAAAGGCGTTGCCGGCAGTTCTGGGATTTGGAATTGTTTCGATTCTTTATGGAATTGTAGATTGTATCCACTGGTATGTAAATCCGATGGAGATGGTGGACACAGTGGGCGGCATTCTTTTTATGGCAGCACTGGTGGTATTTGCAGTGTATACGATGCAACTGAAAAAGAAATATTTTTAGAAAGATACAAGGGGAATATCAACGAAAGAGAGTCAGGAGGATCTGACTCTCTTCTTACGTCATACAAATTGCAGAAATGATTCATCTATCGGAGTAATAACGTTCTAATGACAGGATTTATAAAAAGATATCAGCGGCTTTATCACTCTGACAGACTTTGTTCAGTTTTTTGGCTGCCATGGAGAGTTTCATACTGCTGACACTGCGGGCTTTTTGCTTACAGCTTCGTACGCAGCGCAGGCAGGAAATACATTTTTTCTTGTCCGTCTTTTTCGGATCCTGTGCAGAGATTGCTCCGGCAGGACATGATTTGACGCAAGCTTTACATTCCGTGCACAGGCTGACATCTGCCTTTGGAATCAGTGGAGTTTTTGCGTATTTGCGATATGGAGTGTTACCAGGTACCTGAATGGAGAGCGCAGAGAGATCTTCATTTTTGATACGGCGGTTTAATGCGATCCCGAACTCACTGATTGTCTTTAGATCCGCTTTATTCGGACGGCTCAGACCAATTGAACGAACGATCGAATGCTCAGTAGGAAATGCACCGGCACCGATTACGTGGAATCCCCGATTTTCCACCTCGGTTTTTAATTCTAACAGAGCATCTTCGTATGCCCGGCAGCCATAAGTTGCGATCAGCGCAGCCGGAGTGTTGTTTCCTTTGAGTGTCTCGAAATAAGAAAGAAATGTTTCGGGAACCCGGCCGGAATAAACCGGGATTCCAAACAGGACAAAATCTGTTTCGTCAAATTGCAGAACCGGCTTTTTTTCTTTATGTACGGACAGGTCAAATGAGACGGATTTAAGGTCAATCTGACGTGCTGCCTCCATGATGACCCTTCTTGTCGTCCCTGTCGGACTGAAATAGACCAGTTTTAATTCAGTTGTTTTCATAATAGTATCCTCTCCTTGCATTCAAATGTAAATAATGTTACTATACCATAAATTTGAAAAAAATACCATGAAAAAAGAAATGGAGTATGGGTTGTAAAATCTATGTAAATAGGCTATAATAAATTCAACGGAAAACCTGAGATGTTCGATAACCTTGTTATTTTGAACCTACAATACTTTAAACGGGATTCTTATATTTCTGTAATATGTCAAGCCTCCGTTATGCAGTGGAAGACAGAAAAGCAGATGCGGTTGCCCACCTAGCTTGCGTGCTAGGAGTCAAAATACAGGGAACGGCATTTTGGGGATTCTACAGAAGATAAAAGGGAATGAAATTTAGCACAGGCTGATTTCATTCCCTTATTTCATCAATACAGGATATACAAGCCTTCAAAAAAGATCCCTTTACGAAACAGGGGCTTTATGATATGATTTTGAAAGTTTGAGAGCAGCAGGAGAGAATATTATGGGAAGAAGAGTCAAGGAGACGATAAAAAAAGTAAATAAAGTCACTGAGATCGTCGGCTCCCATCATACAGGAGCGTATGCGGCCCAGGCTGCTTATTTTTTTGTACTCTCTATGATTCCGATCATCCTGCTTTTGCTGACGGCGGTACAGTTTACACCAGCTACTTATGCAAATGTCATCGATGCAGTGGAGCAGGTGTTTCCGACATCCGTGCAGGGGTTTATCCGTTCGATCGTGACACAGGTCTATTTTTCCCAGTCGGCTAAGATCATTCCGATCACGATCCTTGTAGCGCTGTGGTCTGCAGGAAGAGGGGTACTGTCCGTGACTGCAGGACTGAACTGCATTTATGGTAATACCGAGACTCGTAATTATGTATACCTGAGGCTTAGGGCTTCTTTATATACCGTGATCTTCATTCTTGCAATCGTACTGTCACTGGTTCTGTCTGTATTTGGAAACAGTATCAGCGCCATGATCTACAAGCATGCACCGTTCTGGAGTACTCTGATGCAGTATATTATTAAGATCCGGACCGTTATGACACTTGCAGTTCTGACCGTTTTCTGGGATCTGGTTTATAAATATCTTCCAAACCGGAGAGCAACACAGAAGACAACTTTGCGTAAACAGCTTCCGGGAGCCGTTTTTACAGCGTGCGGATGGCTGCTGATCTCTTTTATTTTTTCGATTTATCTGGACATCTTTGAAGGATTTTCAGATATGTATGGAAGTATGACTACGATTGTGCTGATTATGCTGTGGCTGTATCTGTGTATGTATGTGATCCTTCTTGGCGGAGAAGTCAATGCACTGTTAGAGAAATATCTTGACAATCACAAAAACTGTGATAAGATAATAAGTAAATTTGTCTTAAATTTGAAAAATGAATCAGGATATGAAAAGCGATGAGCGTGCACAGTAGAGAACTGTTTTCCATCAGAGAGAGAAGGTCACTGGCTGTAAGCTTCTTTGGTTCAGACGGCAATCGAAATTCCCACGTAAGCTGCATTTTTGAAATGATTTCAGAGTAGAAAGTGCCGTCTATTGTACGTTACACAAGACCAAGTGCTCACAGGAAGACTGTGGGAATTAGGGTGGTACCGCGAATACAGACTTCGTCCCTTTTGGATGGAGTTTTTTTCATACTAAGAAATATGCTTTCAAAGAAAGGAGAAAGAAGATGAAAGACAGACTGGAACAAATCAAAGCACAGGCTTTGGAGCAGATTAAAGCTTCTGATATGCCGGAAAAGCTGAACGAGGTGCGTGTAAAATTTCTTGGAAAAAAAGGAGAATTAACAGCCGTATTAAAGGGAATGAAAGACGTGGCCCCAGAGGAGCGTCCGAAAGTCGGACAGCTGGTCAATGAGACAAGAGCTGCAATCGAAGAGCTTTTAGAAGAGACAAAAGTGAAAATGGAGCAGCCATCCGTGAGGAAAAAATGAAAGCGGAAGTCATTGACGTGACGCTGCCATCTAAGAAAAGTACGGTGGGACACAGACATCCAAATACGATCGCACTGGAAGAGGTAGAGCGCATTTTCGTGGGAATGGGATACGAAGTAGTAGAAGGACCGGAAGTAGAATACGACCTGTACAACTTCGAGAAACTCAACATTCCGGATGGGCATCCTGCAAAAGATGAACAGGATACCTTTTATGTGAATAAGGACATTGTGCTGCGTACACAGACTTCTCCGGTTCAGGCGAGAGTGATGGAGCAGGGCAAGTTGCCGATCCGTATGATCGCACCGGGAAGAGTATTCCGTTCTGATGAAGTGGATGCAACACATTCTCCATCCTTCCATCAGATTGAAGGTCTTGTGATCGATAAAAATGTTTCCTTTGCAGATCTGAAAGGAACACTGGAAGTGTTTGCAAAAGAGCTGTTTGGAGAAGAGACAAAGACAAAATTCAGACCGCATCATTTCCCGTTTACAGAGCCAAGTGCAGAGGTGGATGTGACTTGCTTCAAATGCGGAGGCAAAGGATGTCGATTCTGTAAAGGTTCCGGCTGGATTGAGATCCTCGGATGCGGGATGGTACATCCACATGTGCTGGAGATGTGCGGAATCGATCCGGAGGAATATTCAGGATTTGCATTCGGTGTCGGTCTGGAGCGAATCGCACTGCTGAAATATGAAATTGATGACATGAGACTTTTGTATGAAAATGACATCAGATTTTTGAAACAGTTCTAGGATTTAGGTGGAGAGAAAGGAATAGGATTATGAATACTTCTTTATCATGGTTAAAAGCGTATGTCCCGGATCTGGACGTGACAGCGCAGGAATATACAGATGCAATGACATTGTCAGGAACAAAAGTAGAGGGCTATGAACAGCTGGATGCAGATCTGGAAAAGATTGTCATTGGTCAGATCGATAAGATTGAAAAGCACCCGGATGCAGACAAACTGGTCGTATGTCAGGTGAATGTAGGAACAGAGACAGTACAGATCGTAACAGGTGCGAAAAATGTATTTGAAGGTGCAAAAGTGCCGGTCGTACTGGACGGTGGACGCGTGGCAGGGGGACATGAGCCGGGACAGAAAGTTCCGGGCGGAATCAAGATCAAAAAAGGCAAGCTCCGCGGAGTGGCAAGTTTTGGTATGATGTGTTCTATCGAGGAGCTGGGTTCTACGACAGATATGTATCCGGAGGCTCCGGAAGACGGAATCTATATCTTCCCGGAGGATGCCGAAATCGGAGCAAGTGCGATTGAAGCGCTTGACAGAAACGATGTGGTATTTGAGTATGAAGTGACATCCAACCGTGTAGACTGCTACAGCGTACTTGGAATCGCAAGAGAAGCAGCCGCTACATTCAACAAAGAGTTTGTTCCTCCAATCGTGAAAGAGACAGGAAATGGAGAAGATGTCAACGATTATATAAAAGTAACAGTAGAAGATGCCGATCTGTGTCCGAGATACTGTGCAAGAGTGGTAAAAAATATTAAAATCGGTCCGTCTCCAAAATGGATGCAGAGAAGGCTGGCATCTGTAGGAATTCGTCCGATCAACAATCTGGTGGATATTACAAACTATGTGATGGAAGAGTACGGACAGCCGATGCATGCCTATGATCTGGATACGATCGCAGGTCATGAGATTGTTGTAAAAACTGCACAGGATGGAGAGAAATTTACCACACTTGACGGACAGGAGCGTATCATGGACAAGGATGTCCTGATGATCTGTGACGGAGAAAAAGCAGTCGGAATTGCCGGTATCATGGGTGGGGAAAACTCCATGATCACAGATGATGTCAAGACCATGCTCTTTGAGGCAGCATGCTTTGACGGTGTCAACATCCGAAAATCTTCAAAGAGAGTAGGGCTTCGTACAGATGCTTCCGGAAAATTTGAAAAGGGTCTGGATCCGAACAATGCAAAAGCAGCCATTGACAGAGCCTGCCAGTTAGTAGAAGAATTAGGCGCCGGAGAAGTGGTTGGCGGAACCGTGGATGTTTACGGAAAAGTAAAAGAACCGGTAAGAGTTCCATTTGATGCAGACAAGATCAATGCAATGCTGGGAACTTCGATTTCAGAAGAAGAGATGCTTGGTTATTTCGCAAAGATCGGTCTGGAATATGATGAAGCAGCAAAGGAAGTGATCGCACCGACATTCCGTCATGATCTGTTCAGAATTGCAGATCTGGCAGAAGAGGTTGCAAGATTCTTTGGATATGATAATATTCCGACGACACTTCCAAAGGGAGAGGCCACAACAGGAAAACTGTCCTTCAAACTGAGAATCGAAGATGTGGCAAAAGATATCGCCGAATTCTGCGGATTCAGCCAGGGAATGACCTATTCATTCGAGAGCCCGAAGGTGTTTGACAAACTGAGAATCCCGGCAGATTCGAAATTGAGAGAAACAGTGGAGATCATGAACACTGGGAGAAGATTACAGTGTGATGAGAACGACATCCTTAAATGGAATGCTCACATCTCTTGCGACAAACTATAACCGCAGAAACAAAAATGTAAGACTTTACGAACTTGGAAATATTTATCTGCCAAAACAGCTTCCGATCACAGAGCTTCCGGAGGAAAGAATGCAGTTTACTCTGGGAATGTATGGAGAAGGGGATTTCTTCAGCATGAAGGGTGTAGTAGAAGAATTCTTTGAGAAGATCGGAATGCACGAAAAAGAAACATACGATCCAAATGCAGGAAAAACATATCTGCATCCTGGGCGCCAGGCAAATATCATTTACGATGGAAAAGTAGTCGGATATCTGGGAGAGGTACATCCGGAAGTTGCCGATACTTACGGAATCGGGGAACGCGCATATGTAGCAGTACTGGATATGCCGGAGATCATTCCGTATGCAACTTTTGACAGAAAATATACAGGAATCGCAAAGTACCCTGCTGTGACAAGAGATATCAGTATGGTAGTGCCAAAAGAGATCCTGGTAGGACAGATTGAAGATGTGATCGAGAAAAAAAGGCGGAGCTATCTGGAAAGCTATGCACTGTTTGACCTGTATGAAGGAAGTCAGATCAAAGCCGGATTCAAATCCGTTGCATATTCTATCGTATTCCGTGCAAAGGATAAGACTCTGGAAGAGGCGGATGTAACTTCTGCGATGAACCGGATCTTAAAAGCACTGGAAGAGATGGGAATCGAGCTGAGAAAATAGGACCGAGTCTGTTTAGAAAGAGGGATATCATTGAAAACAAGTGATTTTTATTATGACCTGCCGGAGGAACTGATCGCACAGGATCCTCTGGAGGATCGCTCCGGTTCCAGATTATTGTTTCTGGATAAAGAGACAGGGAAAACAGAGCATCATATCTTTCGAGATGTGATCGATTATCTGAATCCGGGAGACTGTCTGGTCATCAACGATACAAAAGTAATTCCGGCACGCCTGATCGGAGAAAAAGAAGGCACCGGTGCAAGATCGAGGTCCTCCTGTTGAAGCGCGGAGAAAACGATGTGTGGGAAACACTGGTAAAACCGGGGAAAAAAGCAAAACCGGGAACCAGGATCAGTTTCGGAGATGGACTTCTGGTCGGCGAGGTTGTGGATGTGGTAGAAGAGGGAAACCGTCTGATTCACTTTGAGTATAAGGGAATCTTTGAGGAGATTTTAGACCAGCTTGGTCAGATGCCGCTTCCTCCATATATTACCCACCAGCTGGAAGACAGAAGCCGTTATAATACGGTGTATGCAGCTCACGAAGGTTCAGCTGCAGCACCGACTGCGGGGCTTCATTTTACTCCGGAGCTTTTGAAAGAAATTCAGGAAAAAGGCGTGGATATTGCAAGAGTGACACTTCATGTCGGACTGGGCACATTCCGCCCGGTGAAAGTGGAGGATGTGACCGAGCACCATATGCATTCGGAGTTTTACATGGTGGATGCAGAAGCGGCAGAGAAGATCAACAAAGCCAAAGAACATGGAGGCCGTGTGATCTGTGTGGGAACGACGAGCTGCCGTACCATCGAATCTGCGGCGGACGAGAACGGACGCTTAAAGCCTTGCAGCGGCTGGACAGAAATTTTTATCTATCCGGGATATCAGTTTAAGATATTAGATGGCTGATCACAAATTTCCATCTGCCGGAATCTACACTGATCATGCTGGTATCTGCACTGGCGGGAAAAGAGCATGTCATGGCAGCCTATGAAGAGGCAGTGAAAGAACGGTATCGTTTTTCAGCTTCGGAGATGCGATGATTATTTTATAGAGGAAGAAAAACGCCATTCTATGGGGACATAGATGCGTTTTTTGACTCTGTGGAATTGAAAAAATGCATGGAAAAGAAACAAATGCTGTGATATGATGAATATGCTGTCGAAACCTTCCAGCAGAAGGGAGGTGAGACTATGGATTATATTCTCCGATTCCCTGTTTCGGTTATGGCGAGTGTGGCTGGCTACTACATACGCAAGTGGTTAGACCGGAATGATAAAGACAGTTAGCCCAAAAAGAACCCCCAAGGACTGGCCTCCTTGGGGGTTCACTTTGACTATGGAATATTCTCCATTTCCTTAGCTAAGATTATGATATGCCACTTACAAAAAAAGTCAACAGTTTTTCAAACACTGATTTATCGAATACCTCCCGGCTATCGGACATAGGATAGTCAGGAGGTGTTTTTATGATTTATGTGACAGTACCGGGAGATACTGTATCTTCGATCTCCCGTCAAAGTGGGGTTCCCGTCTGGAAGATTATTTATGATAATCAGCTGGGAGAAGAGGGAGAACTGACAGTGGGGCAGGCGCTGCTCTTATTAAAACCGCAGGAGAGCGCGGAAATTCGAGAGGATTTGTATGTGACAGGGTATGCATATCCTTTTATTGAACCTTATGTGCTGGAGATGGCATTTCCGGCACTCAATGAACTGCTTGTGTTTTCTTATGGCTTTACGTTTGAAGGAGAGTTGGTTCCGCCCATACAGGATGAAACATGGATGATACAGCTGGCCTGGGAGAATGGGATAGAACCGATGCTGGTTCTGACCCCGTTTACACAGGGGGTCTTTAACAATCAGCTGATCCAGACTCTGGTGGAGGAAGAATCAGTACGTGAAAATGTGATTACCAATCTGCTGAAGGTGGTGGAGGAAAAAGGATATGTGGGCGTGGATGTAGATTTTGAATATGTCCGTGCGCAGAACAGGGAAGGATATGCCGAGTTTGTCGGAGAATTGCGGGCTGCCATGAACGAAAAGGGATATCGCGTGTCAGTGGCTCTGGCGCCCAAGACGTCTTCAGATCAGAAAGGGCTGCTCTATGAGGGGATTGATTATGCACTTCTGGGAGAACAGGCAGACCGGCTGTTTCTGATGACTTATGAGTGGGGATATTCTTATGGTCCGCCCATGGCAGTCGCACCCCTTACGAAAGTCCGCCAGGTGGTAGAGTATGCGCTGACACAGATCCCGGCTGAGAAGCTTCTGATGGGGATACCGAACTATGGGTATAACTGGACCCTTCCTTATGAAAAAGGAGTGACAAAAGCAGAGACGATCGGTAATGTAGGGGCTGTACGGCTTGCGGTGGAATACGGTGCTCCAATTCAGTATGACCAGGAGGCTCAAAGCCCGTATTTTACTTACAGAAATCAGGGAAGAGAGCAGGAAGTCTGGTTTGAAGATGTGAGAAGTATTGCGGCAAAGATCGAACTGGCAAAAGAATATGAACTATATGGAGTCGGATACTGGAATTTAATGCGTCCCTTTCGTGCAAACTGGATCATGCTGGAATAAAGAGACCGGGAAATCACATATTGAACTGTGATTCCCCGGCAGATTAAAGATTATCTTGTGACTGAACTGCATTATAACCGGTCTCTTTTGTGCGGATTTTGACAGCGCTGCGGATTTCATAGCTGAAAATTTTTCCGTCACCGACTTCGCCGGTAAAAGCGGCTTTTTGTATTGCTGAGATTGTTTTTTGTTCCCATTCTTCGGAAGAGACGACCACTTCAAATTTAATTTTGGGATGTAACAGGATATCTACTTCACTTCCGCGGACAATTTCTGTATAGCCACGCTGCGTTCCATACCCCATAACCTGGGAGATGGTAACCCCGTTCACCTGGATGTCCTGAAGAGCAGATTTAACCTGTTCAAATTTTTCTTCTCTTACGATTGCTTCAATTTTGATCAACATGATGACTCCCCCTCTTTTATGAATCAAATCCGTTAAAGGACGGATATGCATTTTCTCCATGCTGTGAGAAATCCAGACCGGATATCTCAGCAGAAACATCTACACGAAGCGGTGTGAAAATTCTTACGATACCGATGCAGATCAAGGTTCCGCACACAGCAACTGCAATGGTGACCAGAATGCTGATCAGCTGTGCAGTGAATAAATGAAAATCTCCGAAGACTAATCCATTCCATCTGGCAACAGAATTGACAGAAGTTTTACCGAAAAGTCCGGTCGCAATACCGCCCCAGATACCGCCGATTCCATGACATCCGAACGCATCGAGCGCATCATCGATTTTTAATTTCTGTTTTAAGAGCACCACGGTAAAATAGCAGATCGGACTGACAAGTGCACCGATCAGGAAAGAAGACCAGATCGGAACAAATCCGGCACCGGGGGTGATAGCTACAAGCCCTACGACCAGTCCTGTAGAAGCACCGACAAGTGTGGTTTTTTTACTTTTCAGATAATCAATGAGCATCCAGATGAGCATTGCGGAAGCAGAAGCAATCGCAGAGGTCATAAAAGCGTGAGCTGCAAGTCCATCTGCCGCAAGAGCACTTCCGGCATTGAAGCCAAACCATCCGAACCAGAGCAGTGATGCACCCAGAGTGACAAATGGGATGTTGTGGATGCGATAGGAAGTGTGTTCATATCCGCGTCTTCGACCAAGACAGATGGCAAGGACAAGAGCGGACACTCCGGAACTGATATGGACAACATTTCCGCCGGCAAAATCAACAGATCCTAAAGCGGCAAGGAAACCGTCTTCTCCCCATACCATATGTGCCATCGGATAATAAACAATCAAAGACCAGAATGCAATAAACAGAAACAGTGCCTTAAAACGCATTCTGCCGACGACAGCTCCGGTGATCAGCGCAGGGGTAATGACTGCGAACATCATCTGGAAACCGGCAAATACAAGATGTGGAATCGTATCAGCATAAGGACCGGGATCGGCTCCTACACCTTGAAAAGCAAAGTATCGAAAATCACCGATGATTCCGGCATGGTTTCCGCCGAAAGAAAGGGAATATCCAAACAGTACCCACATAACGATGGACAGCCCCATAATGCCGATGCAGGCCATCATTGTGTTGACAACATTTTTCCGGCGGACCAATCCGCCATAAAAGAAAGCAAGGCCCGGTGTCATAAGAAAAACAAGGGCAGAGCAAAGCATGATAAAACCAGTATCTCCTGAACTCATAAAATCTCCTCCTAGTTGAAACAAAAACAGTTTTTCTGCTGTGAAAAGGCCTTTTCTATAAAAAAAAGATGTCTGAGAGATTTTTAAAAATCCTTCAGACATCTTCGTCTGCAAACAGAATAGCAGAGAAGCTGAAAAATGACAAGAGTGAAACTAAACAAAGAATTTTTGGAAAATCATGCAAAATCTTCAAAATTAAACAAACAGGCAGAAAATTGTAATTGTTATTGTTCCGGCTAATCAAACTAAGTTTTGACGGAAACGCCGGCTAATAGTATAGTAGATGAAAAGAAAGTGAAAAGAGAAGAAAATAATGAAGAGAAAAAGTGTGAGAATTTATAGTTTTACCGGGACTGGAAGCCGTCTGGCGTTAAATCTGGCGGAAAAACTAAAACAGGAAGGGTATGTGTGTACAGGATATACTGTGGCACGTTTTGCAGAGGATAAAAGGCTGCAGAGATTAAATGACGGATGGAAACAAGAAATCGGGGCATCCTGGGAGAACATGCACTGGTATTTATCGGGGCGGCAGGAATCGCGATCCGTGCGATCGCTCCGTTTGTAAAAGATAAGTTTACAGATCCTCCGGTTATTGTTCTGGATGAGAAGGGCACATTTGCCATTCCGCTTTTGTCCGGACATGTAGGCGGCGGAGTAACGCTGGCGAAGGTTCTTGCAGAATACACAGGAGGAAGGGCGGTGATCACGACGGCTACAGATGTGCAGAAAAAGTTTGCGGCAGACGTGTTTGCCATGGAGAACGGACTCGTCATTACAGATCGGGAAGAGGCGAAAAAAATCTCGGCAGGGATTCTTGAAAAAAAGAATACGGGAATTTTTTCAGAGTTTCCGCTTTTGGGGGATGTACCCGAAGAACTGACCATATGTGGCAGTGAAGAACAACTGGAGGGATGCTGTGGGAAGATCGTGATCTGTGAAAGAAATCCCAGAAATAAAAAATCAGGTGTATTATATCTTTTGCCAAGAAATCTGTATGTGGGAATGGGATGCAAAAAAGGGACAAAAAAAAGAAATTCTGGAGGCAGAGCTTTTGAAAACTCTGGAAAAGCATGGATTTTTACCGGAGCAGATCCGTGCACTTGGAAGCATCGATCTGAAAAGGGAGGAGGCCGGGTTGCTGGAGCTGGCAGATTCTCTTGGAGTGGAGTTTTTGACTTATTCCGCAGAATCACTTCAGGAAATTTCGGCAGTCAGCAGTTCTTCGGAATTTGTAAGAGGAGTGACAGGGGTAGACAATGTCTGTGAGAGAGCGGCGAAAAAAATGTGTCCGGATGGAGTGATGGTTCAGGAAAAGGTCTGTCTGAATCAGTGCACGGCTGCGTTTGTCTGTGGTGAAGTTATGGTAAAATTTAGGAAAGAGGAGGAAGAAAGATGAAGCGTATCTTGATTTTTTCAGGTACTACAGAAGGTCGGGAACTGGCAGAATTTCTGAGAAACAGGCAGGTGGATGTCATCGTCAGTGTTGCCACAGAGTATGGAAGAGACTGTATGGATGTCGAGAGTTCTTCTAATGTAAGCGTACGTACTGGACGTATGGATGAGGCACAGATCCGGCAGTTTTTAACGACGCAGAAAATTGATCTGGTGGTGGATGCGACACATCCGTTTGCAGCAGAAGTGACGAAAAATGTAGAGCAGGCATGCAGGATGGCAGGTACGGAATATATCAGATGTGTGCGGGAGCGGCAGAACTGGGATGACAAAGGAGAGCGTGTTGTGCGTGTGGAAAGTGTACCTGAGGCGGTGGAATACCTGCAAAATACAACAGGGAATGTTCTGATTGCTACCGGAAGCAAAGAATTGAAAGAATATACCAGGATAGCAGGCTGCAAAGAGCGATGTTATGCCCGTGTCCTTTCTACACAGGTTTCAGTGGAAGAGAGCATTCGGCTTGGATTCGAAGGAAAGCATCTGATCGCCATGCAGGGTCCGTTTTCAAAAGAATTAAATCTTGCGATGCTAAGAGCTTTGGATGCCAGGTATTTTGTGACAAAAGAATCCGGAAAATCCGGTGGTTTTCTGGAGAAGGTACAGGCTGCAGAAGAGGCAAAGGCTGTGCTGGTGGTAGTAGGAAGGCCGTTTGAAGTAGGAAAAATACTAAAGGAAACAAAAAAATTCCTAGAAATATGGGCAGGGCTGTGCTAAAATTTAGAAAGATTTAAGGAAAGGCTGAAACAGGAAGAGGACAGAATATGAGGCAGGGAATGATCCACATTTACTGTGGAGACGGAAAAGGAAAGACCACGGCAGCTACGGGACTTGCAGTTCGGGCGGCCGGAAGCGGGATGAAAGTACTGTTTGCCCGTTTTTTGAAGAATGAGAACTCTGCAGAATTGTGTGTGTTAGATCAGATTCCGGGGATAGAAGTGATCCATTTACCGAAGTCCTATGGGTTTTATAACACGCAGTCCGAGGAAGAAAAGGCAGAAACAAAGCAGATGTATGAAGAATTGTGGAAGTATGCACTGGATCGGGCGAAAAATGGAGCGTGTGACATGCTTGTCATGGATGAATTTATGGCAGCAGACAGGTATGGTCTGATCCCGCATGAAGAGGCTATTCAGTTTTTGAAAGAGAAACCAGAAGGTCTGGAAGTGGTTCTGACCGGACGGGATCCGTCAGAGGATCTGATCAGAATAGCGGATTATGTGTCTGAGATCCGGAAAGTAAAGCATCCGTTTGATTGCGGCGTTTATGCCCGCAGAGGAATTGAATATTAAATATTATTTTGTATGTATGGACGCTGCTCTTTGTGACAGAAGAAGCAGGTGTTTCTACATAAATTCAGATTCAAAGCAGATTTAAAAGATGCCGTCCGAAAAAAGGCGGCAGGGGAACCAGGTGAGAATCCCGGACAATGCTCGTTGCTGTATTGGAGTAGTGGTATTTCATGAGGTCACTGTAGGAAATTCTATGGGAAGGCGAAATACTGTGTTTGATGCCTAAGTCAGAACACCCGCTTTTAAAGGAATCTGGAAGGTTACGGGAATATGACCGGGTGTATGCAAAACAGTCTCCTTTTAGGACCTTTTGACAGCCTGGAATATTTCAGAAAAATTTTGTCAAAGGAAAAGGAGAGAAAAGAACATGACAAAAAAACAAAATATCTTACTGAAGGCAAGCATCGCAATCGCGGTGTTATTTGCCATTGCACCGGCTTCAAATGCTATGCACATTATGGAGGGATACCTTCAGGCAACATTTTGCATTGCGTGGGGAGTCATCTGCCTGCCGTTTATCGTCGCAGGATTTTTTCCATTCAAAAAACATTAAAACAGAACAGAAAAACACTGATCCTTCTGGCAATGTCAGGAGCCTTTGTGTTTGTGATTTCTTCCTTGAAGATCCCGTCTGTGACCGGAAGCTGTTCCCATATGACAGGAACCGGACTGGGTGCGATCTTATTCGGGCCGACGGCAGCAGGCGTGTTGGGGCTGATCGTGTTATTATTTCAGGCAATCCTGCTGGCACACGGCGGACTGACCACGCTGGGAGCCAATACATTTTCTATGGCGATCGCAGGTCCGTTTCTTTCTTATGGGATTTATAAGCTTTGCCAGAAACTCAATGTAAACCGGAAGGTGGCAGTGTTTCTGGCAGCATTTTTCGGGGATCTGTTCACTTACTGTGTAACCAGTCTGCAGCTTGCTATGGCATATCCGTCTGAAGCGGGCGGGGTGGGAGCTTCCGCAGTGAAATTCCTTGGAGTGTTTGCTCCGACACAGCTTCCGCTGGCAGTAATGGAAGGACTTCTTACGGTTGTGATCGTGATCGCACTGGAGTCTTATGCAAAACCGGAACTTAAAGCCGTTGGATTTTTAAAGGAGGAAAAGTAGGATGAGTAAGAAAAATAAAACACTGGTACTGGTTCTGCTGCTCGCGGTGGTCCTGCTGGCGGCAGTTCCGTTTCTGACTTTGAAAGATGCAGAGTTTGGCGGATCAGATGATGCGGGAAGTGTGATGGTAGAAGAGATCCATGGAGAATATGAACCGTGGTTTACCCCTGTTTTGGAAGATTTTCTTGGAAAAGAAATCCCGGGAGAGGTGGAGTCCCTGCTGTTTTGTGTACAGACCGGAATCGGCGTGGGAATCATCGCTTTTTGCATGGGTCGTCTCGTAGAGCGGAAGAAGTGGCAGAATGATAATCATTGATAAATTAAGTTATTCCTCCGGACTTGCAGATGTGAGTCCGGAGGAGAAGTTTGCATATGCGGTTCTGACCCTGTTGGTCTGTGTGGTCAGCCGGTCTGTTACAGCGGCAGTGATCGTACTGGCGGTCAATGGAATTCTCAATGTAAAAAAGGGAAGAGTTCCATTTCACCTGTACCTGAAATACCTGATGGTACCCCTGATATTTCTGCTGTTGAGTACACTGGCAATCCTGGTCAATGTATCCAAAGAGCCGCTGGATGCTATGCAATCCCGGTGGGGCAGTATTATGTGACATCCAGCTGGATGGGGCTGAAAAAAGGCGGGCAGATGATACTGACTGCGCTTGCAAGTGTTTCCAGTCTGTATGTCCTGTCTTTTAACACGCCGATGACGGAAATTCTGGATGTGTTAAAGCGACTGCATTTTCCGGGATTGTTCATTGAGCTGATGCTTTTGACATATCGGTTTATTTTTATTCTGATGGAAGGGGCATCTGCAATTATGACGGCACAGAAAGCAAGGCTTGGAAACCGGGATCTGAAAACTTCGATCCAGTCTTTCGGGCAGATGGCATCGGTTGTGTTTGTGCGGGCGCTGAAGCAGTCGGATGCATTGTACAATGCGATGGAATCCAGATGTTATGACGGTGAGATCCGGGTACTTTCAGGAGAGTATGAAAAAAACAAGAGCAATTTCCGGAAAATAGCAGTTTTTGAGGCAGTCCTGATTTTGCTTGCGGTTTGGGGGAGAATAGTATGAGTGAAGAGATTATTTTAGAGGCGAGAGATATCTGGCATTCTTATGAAGAGAATGACCGGTTTTCTCTGCAGGGGCTGGACTTAAAAGTAAAAAAGGGGAGTAAGGTTGCTTTTATGGGAGCCAACGGTTCTGGAAAATCTACTTTTTTTCTCTGCTGCAACGGAATTTTACGACCACAAAAGGGAGATATTTTGTTTCATGGAAAACCTGTGAGCTACAAGAGAAAGGAACTTCTGGCACTTCGGGCCAAGGTGGGCATCGTGTTTCAGGACCCGGATAAACAGTTGTTTTCTGCCAGCGTGGAGCAGGAAATCTCATTCGGGATCCTGAATCTGGGTGTTGCAAAAGAACAGGCAAGAACAGAAGTGGAGCAGGTGATGGAAGAACTGGAGATCGTGCCCTTTCGAAAACGGCCGGTACATGCGTTAAGCGGAGGGCAGAAAAAACAGGTCTCGATCGCGGATATTTTAGTGATGCGTCCGGAGATCATCATTTTGGATGAACCTGCAGCAGCCCTGGATCCGAAGCATACCCGTATGGTAAATGAGATGGTAGACAAACTCACAGAGCAGGGAATCACAGTACTCATGGCGACTCATGATATGGATTATGCATATGCCTGGGCGGATGAGATCGTGTTGATGAAAGATGGAAAAGTGCTCTGTCAGGCGCGCCGGAAGCAGTGTGCAGAGAAACAGAAAAGCTGAAAGAGACGAATCTGGAAGAACCGGCTCTTTTACGGTTATTTGACCGTTTAAAAGCACATAAAATAATAGAAGCAACAGGAAAAGCTCCAAGGACATGGAAGGAACTGGAGCAGTTGATCGGATAGAAATTTCTGGAGAGGAAGGATTGAAAATGGAGAAAAAAGGAATTCTTGTGGTAAGCTTCGGAACCAGTCATCTGGATACGATGGCAAAAACAATACAGGTAATGGAAGAGCAGATTGCAGAAGCATTTCCCGGGTATACGGTATACCGGGCATTTACAAGTCAGATGATCTTGAACAAACTGGAACGGACAGAACATAAAAAGTATGATAATGTCCGTCAGGCACTGGAGCGTATGAAGCAGGACGGGATCACAAGGGTGATCGTTCAGCCGACACATATTATCAACGGCATTGAAAATGAAAAAATGCTGGAGGAGATTCAAAAACATGCGTCGTCTTTTGAAAAAGTCCTGGTGGGAAAACCACTTCTGTCTGAACCGGATGATTATAAAAAGACAGTGCATGCAGTGATGGAGGATGTGGATCTGGAAGAGGGCGAATGCCTGATCTTAATGGGACATGGAACAGATCACCATGCAAACAGTGCCTATCCGGCGTTGGAATATACACTTCAGGCATTGGGATATGACCGCATTCATGTGGCGACTGTAGAAGGCTTTCCAGAATTAAAAGACGTGATGCATCGGATTGAACAAAAGCAGTATCGTAAAGTGGCACTGCTGCCGTTTATGTTTGTGGCAGGAGATCATGCAAAAAATGACATGGCAGGAGATGAGGATTCCTGGAAATGTGAGCTGGAAGAAGCCGGATATGAAGTTCGCCCGATCTTAAGGGGACTTGGAGAACTTCCGGGAATCCGTCAGATTTTCATGGAGCATTTAGAGGAGGCACAATGACAGAACAGGCATTTGTGTGGAAAGATCAGAAAAAACTGAGAATGGGATATACCACCGGAAGCTGTGCTGCGGCTGCGGCAAAAGCAGCAGCCAGAATGCTGTTTTTGGGAGAAGAGATCCGTCAGGTTTCTCTGATGACACCAAAAGGGATCCGGCTGTATCTGGATGTGGAGGACATTTTGCGTATGAAAGACAAGGTACGCTGTGCGATCCGAAAGGATGCAGGGGACGATCCGGATGTGACGGATCAGATTCTGGTCTATGCAGAGGTTTCCAAAACAGAGGGAAAGCAGATCACACTGGATGGCGGCGTTGGTGTCGGACGTATTACCAGAAAAGGACTGGAGCAGGATATCGGCGATGCCGCGATCAATAAAGTTCCAAGAGCCATGATCCGTGAAGCAGTGGAAAAAGAGAAAGAGCGCGGCGGGTACACAGGCGGTCTTTCTGTGATCATTTCAATTCCTGACGGAGCAGAACTGGCAAAAAAAACATTCAACCCGAGGCTTGGTATCGAAGGAGGACTTTCTGTGCTTGGAACCACAGGCATTGTAGAGCCAATGAGTGAGAAAGCTCTGACAGATACGATTTTCCTGGAAATGAAGATGCTCAGAGAAAATGGAAACGAGTACTGTTATCTGGTACCGGGAAATTATGGAAGTGATTTTCTGAAAGAAGCACTTGGTTATGATGGAAATCTTGCGGTCAAGTGCAGCAATTACATCGGAGAATCCATTGATCATGCGGTGCGGCTCGGGATGAAAGGAATTCTGCTGATCGGACATGTGGGCAAACTGATCAAGGTGGCGGCAGGAGTGATGAATACGCACTCCAGACAGGCGGACTGCAGGATGGAAGTATTTGCTTCGCATGCGGCGATGGCGGGGCTGATCCTGAAACCGTAAAAAAAATTATGGAAAGTATTACAACAGCAGAAATGACAGAACTGCTTGAAAAAGAACAGCTGTTGGGACAGGTTATGGATTCTGTAATGAAACGGATCGCATTTTATCTGAAGCACAGAGGAGGGGAGTCTCTTCGTGTGGAAGCAATCGTGTTTTCGAATGAAAACGGGATATTAGGAGAGACTTCCGGTGCAGAAGAACTTTTGGAAATCATACGCGCAGAATCAGTGAAAGAGAAACGAACAGGAGAGAAAGAATGAGCGGAATATTTTACGGAGCAGGTGTAGGGCCGGGAGATCCCGAGCTTTTGACAGTAAAGGCACTGCGTGTCATGAAGCAGTGTCCGGTGATTGCAATCCCGGTATCGGATAAAAATTTTACAGAGGCGGCGTATGATCCGACAGGAACAGATCCTGCATATAAAAGTTATCTGGAAAAATGTGTTGCCTATCAGATTGCAGTGCAGGCAGATGCACAAATCGGGAGAAAGCCAAGTTGTATCTGCCAATGCCGATGATGAAAGAAAAAGAACGGCTTCGTCAGGTACATGACGAGGGTGCAGAAAAAACAGCAGAGCTTCTGGAAAAAGGAATGGATGTGGTGTTTATCACGCTGGGAGATCCGACCGTGTACTCGACCTGTATGTATATTCACAAGAGAATTCGGAAACAGGGATATGAGACAAGGATCATACCGGGAGTTCCTTCCTTTTGTGCGGCAGCGGCAAGACTGGATCAGAGCCTTGTGGAGAACCAGGAAGAACTGCATGTCATCCCTGCGTCCTATGAGATTGAAGAAGGATTAAAGATGGCGGGAACAAAGGTGCTGATGAAGGCCGGGCGAAAGATTCCTTATGTCAAGCAGGTGATCAAAGAGCAGAACTTAAATCTGACGATGGTAGAAAACTGCGGCATGGAGAATGAGACAATCTACCATTCGGCAGAGGAGATTCCGGATGAGGCAAGTTATTATTCATTGTTTATTGTAAAAGAGAAAAAATAGCAGAAGGGGAGGAGACGAAATGATCGTATTTGTAGGAGCAGGACCGGGAGCGGAAGATCTGATCACAGTGCGGGGACAGCAGTATTTAAAAGAAGCGGACATTATCATTTATGCAGGGTCACTGGTAAATCCGGGTCTTTTGCAGGTAAAAAAAGAAGGCTGTGAAGTATATAACAGCGCCTATATGACGCTGGAAGAAGTTCTGGAAGTGATATATGCAGGGGAAAAAGAAGGAAAACGGATCGTTCGGCTGCATACCGGGGATCCGTGTCTGTACGGAGCGATAAGAGAGCAGATGGATGCTTTGGAAGAGCGTCAGATTCCGTACGAAGTATGTCCGGGTGTCAGTTCTTTTTGCGGAGCAGCAGCAGCGCTGCATGCAGAATATACACTGCCTGATATTTCCCAGTCTGTGGTGATTACAAGAATGGCAGGCAGAACGCCGGTTCCGGATAAAGAGTCCATCCGCAGCTTTGCGGCGCATCAGGCGACGATGGTGATTTTTCTGAGCACCGGAATGCTTGGAAAACTGCAGGAAGAGCTGATGGCAGGGGGATATCCGGCAGACACTCCGGCAGCGATCGTGTACAAGGCAACCTGGCCGGAGGAAAAAGTGCAGCGATGCATGGTCTCAGAACTGGAAAAAACAGCGGCAGACGCACAGGTGACAAAAACAGCCCTGATCGTGGTGGGAAGAATTCTGGAAGGAGAATATGAGAGATCACTTCTGTACCATCCGGAATTTACCACAGAATTTCGACAGGGAAAACAGGAGGAGCAGGCAGATGAATAGAGTGTATGTAGTCGGGATCGGTCCCGGAGCGGGAAAACAGATGACAGAAGAGGCGAGAGAAGTGCTGAATGCCTGCGATACAATCATCGGATATACGGTGTATGTAGATCTGGTGAAAGAGCAGTTTCCCGAGAAAGAATTTCTGACCACGCCGATGAAGCAGGAAGTGAAGCGGTGCAAGATGCATTTGAGGAGGCCATGAAAGGGAAAAAAGTGGCGATGATCTGCAGCGGGGATGCCGGTGTGTATGGAATGGCTGGTTTGATGTATGAGGTCGGTGTCGAGTTTCCTAAGGCAGAGCTTGAGATTGTGCCGGGGATCACGGCGGCAATCGGCGGTGCAGCCGTGCTTGGAGCTCCGTTAATTCATGATTTTGCAGTCATCAGTTAAGTGACCTGCTCACACCATGGGAGAAGATTGAAAAGAGAGTCAGGGCAGCAGCCATGGCAGATTTTGTGATCTGTCTTTACAATCCTTCCAGCAGAAAACGTCATGACTATCTGGAGAAGGCATGTAATATGATGCTGGAATACAAAGCAGAAGATACAATCTGCGGAATTGTCAGACAGATCGGAAGAGACGGGCAGGAGAGCCGGATCCTTACATTAAAGGAATTAAAAGACACAGAGGTGGATATGTTTACAACGGTGTTTATCGGAAATGAACAGACACAGGAAATGGATGGTCACATGGTGACACCGAGAGGATATCGGGATGTGTAAAGAGAAAAGAATCGTTTATCTGGCCGGGATCGGAATGGGAACGAAAGAGGGGATGACTGTCCAGGCAAAAGAGTCTTTAAAAGGCTGTGACTGTATGATTGGCGCAAAACGGCTTCTGGAAGAGGTATCCGATGCAGATTGTGTCTGCCATGCAGAATATCTGCCGGAAAAAATAGAAGAGTACCTTCGAAAGCATCCGCAGTTTTGCAGGATCGGGATTGTACTTTCCGGGGATGCAGGATTTTACAGCGGGGCAAAAAAACTGGAAGAAGTTCTAAATGGCAGTGAAGAACGGTATGAAATCCAAAGGATTCCGGGAATTTCGTCTGTTGTGTATTTTGCAGCTGCGCTACACACTTCCTGGGAGGATGCAGCCCTTGTCAGCTCCATGGAAGATGGCAGAACTGGATTTATGAAGCAGAACATCATGCAAAAACTTTTCTGCTGTTGGGCGGAAGAAAAGAAAATCTGAAAGAGAAGCTTTTGTATTATGGGCTTGAAGACTTGACGGTACATATCGGAAAAAATTTTTCCTATCCGCAAGAGCAGATTTTTTCAAAAACGGTAAGCGAACTGACGGAGGAGGATGCAGAGGGGCTTTGCATTGTCTGTCTGGAAAATCCACATCCATCACAGAAGGTGTGCCGGCATTTGAAGGATGAAGCCTTTACAAGAGGAAACGTTCCTATGACGAAAGAAGAAGTGCGGACAATCTGTATCGCAAAGCTTGATCTGGAAAAAGATGCGGTTCTTTATGACGTTGGTGCGGGAACAGGTTCTGTTGCTGTTGAAGCAGCCTGCCAGGACGGCAGTATTCGAGTGTATGCTATTGAAAAGAATCCGGAAGGGATCGAGCTGATCCGTAAAAACGTGCAAAAATTGCGGACAGATAATGTGCAGATCGTGGAGGGAACAGCACCGGAAGCACTCAGGAAACTGGAACCGCCGACCCATGTATTTATCGGGGGAAGCAGCGGAAATCTGAGGGAAATCCTGCTGGCAGTTAAAAAGAAGAACCCGGATGTACAGATCGTACTGACAGCGATTTCTCTGGATACGATGGCGGAAGTAATGGAAGCAGTGGATGAAGGGCTTTTGCGGGAACCGGAAATTGTACAGATTACAGCGGCAAAAGCGAGAAAACTGGGACGTCATCACATGATGACAGGACAAAACCCGATCTATATTATTTCGGAGGGAGAAGCGTGAATATTCCAAGAATTTTAATTGCCGCACCGTCCAGCGGAAGCGGAAAAACGGTGATTTCCTGTGGGCTGATGGCAGCGTTTTGCAGACAGCAGAAAAATGTTGTTTCCTGTAAATGCGGACCGGATTATATTGATCCGATGTTTCACCGGGAGGTGCTCGGGATTGATTCTCAGAATCTGGATCTGTTTTTCTGCGAGAAAGAGCAGCTGACCGGGATTTTTGCAGAGCATGCCAAAAATGCCGATCTGGCAGTGGTAGAGGGTGTTATGGGATATTATGACGGTATGGGACTGGATACGGCAAAAGCAAGTTCCTATGATGTGGCAGCTGCCTTGCAGATACCGGTCGTGCTGGTGGTTTCAGCGAGAGGCTCCGCTCTGTCTCTGGCTGCTCTGGTGAAAGGGTTTCTGGAATTTAAAAAGGAGAGCCGGATTCGGGGAATTTTGTTAAACCGCGTATCGGCAATGTTGTATCCCCGTTTGAAAGAAATGCTGGAAAACGAGCTGAAAAAGGCAGGACATCCGATCAAGGTGCTCGGGTATATTCCGGAACATGAAGCGTTTCATCTAAAGAGCCGGCATCTTGGTCTGGTCACACCGGAGGAAATCAAACATCTGAAAGCACAGCTGGAGCAGGCAGGAGAGATCCTCTCAGAGACGGTAGATCTGGAAGGTCTCTATGAGTTGGCCAAAGAAGCACCGTCTCTGGAAATAAGCGTACCTGAGGATGAGGAGAAAGAAAATCCAAAGGTATCGATTGCGGTGGCAAGGGATGAGGCGTTTGGATTTTATTATAAAGACAATCTAAAACTGCTGGAAAGATATGGCTGCAATCTGGTGTATTTCAGCCCTATTCGAGATACCCACCTGCCAGAAGGAGTCAGCGGTCTTTTGTTAGGCGGCGGATATCCGGAATTATATGCCAGAGAATTAAGTGAAAACAAAACCATGCTTGCTAAAATCCGGGAAAGCATTCAAAATGGAATGCCCTGCCATGCGGAATGCGGCGGTTTTTTGTATCTTCATGAGAAGCTTGCGGATCCGAAAGGAAAACTCTGGAAGATGGCCGGCGTGATCAGAGGCGAGGCAGCGCCGAAGGAAAAACTGGTACGGTTTGGTTACATCAATCTGACAGGAGTGGTGGACGGTACGTTTTTGAAGCGAGGAGAGAGGATCCGCGGTCATGAATTCCACTACTGGGACAGTACAAATAATGGAACAGATGCAAAAGCGTTAAAACCGGACGGAAAGAGAAGCTGGGAATGCGTTCATATGCAGCAGAATCTGTTTGCGGGATTTCCGCATCTTTCCTATTCGTCCAATCCGGTATTTGCAGAAAGGTTCATGCGGGAAGCAATCAGATGGGAGCAGTCACAAAAAGAAGGAAGTGAAAGAAAATGACACTGGAAGAGTTGAAAAAAGAGATCAGACCTTTGGATGAAACAAGCATGGAACAGGCAAGAAAGCACTGGATAAAGATCGCAAAACCACTGTTTTCTCTGGGAAAGCTGGAGGATGCAGTGATACAGATGGCGGGGATCAAAGAGACCCCGGATTATGAGCTGAAGAAAAAGGCGCTGGTCATTATGTGCGCAGACAATGGAATCGTGGAGGAAGGGGTCACACAGACCGGGCAGGAAGTGACTGCATGGTAGCGGACAATTTCACAAAATCCAGTACCAGCGTCTGTGCGATGAGCAAAGTGGCCGGGGTGGATCTCTTTCCAGTAGACATCGGAATGGCGGTGGATGTTCCGTCAGTGACAGTCAAGGAAGAAAAAGTTGCCTACGGAACACGTAATTTTTCAAAAGAACCTGCAATGACAAGAGAAGAGGTATGGCAGGCAATTGAAATCGGCATCCGAAAAGTGGAACAGCTCAAAGAACAGGGATATGAGATGATCGCTACGGGAGAGATGGGAATCGGTAACACGACGACCAGCAGTGCTGTTGCGTCGGTGCTGTTATCCGTTGCACCAGAACAGGTAACCGGGCGCGGGGCAGGCCTTAGCAGCGCAGGGCTTGAGAAAAAGATTTCTGTTATTAAGGATGCGATTGCAAACTATCAGCCGGACAAGGAAGATCCGGTGGATGTTCTTTCAAAAGTAGGAGGCCTGGATATTGCGGGTCTGACCGGTGTCTTTTTAGGAGGAACTCTGTACCGCGTTCCGGTGGTGATCGACGGATTTATCTCTTCTGTAGCGGCTTTGTGTGCCGCGCGCATGGTGCCGGTTTCAAAGTCTTATTTTCTGCCTTCCCATGTATCCAAAGAACCGGCAGGAGCTATGCTGTTGGAGGCGTTGGAGCTTTCCCCGCTTTTGACTTGTAATATGAGTCTGGGAGAAGGGACCGGCGCAGTGGCAGTGATTCCGGTTCTGGAGATGGGGCTTTCGGTTTACCGGGAGATGACCACATTTGAAAAAGCAAAGATCGAACAATACGAGGTGTTAAAATGAGATTCTTTGAGTCTCTGGCAATCGGAGTTGCGATGTACTCGAAAATTCCGATGCCCCGGGTGGAATGGAATGAAAAAAATATGAAATATGCCATGTGCTTTTTCCCTCTGGTAGGAGTGGTGACAGGAATTCTGGAGGTCATCCTCGGAAATGCTCTTCTTGTGTATACGTCATGCGGAACGTTGTTTTTTGCAGGAGTGATGACACTGCTTCCGGTACTGGTCAACGGCGGAATCCACATGGACGGATTCCTGGACACGATGGATGCTCTGAATTCCTATGGAAGCAGAGAAAAGAAGCTGGAAATTTTAAAAGATTCCCGCACCGGAGCTTTCGCAGTGATCGGATTTGGACTATATCTTGTGGCAAGTCTGGCATTGTGGAGTGAAGCAAAATCAGAAATGCTCCCGGTGATCGGGGCAGGATATGTAATGTCACGTTCCCTTAGCGGACTCTCTGTGATGGTGTTCCCATCTGCGAAAAAAGACGGACTTGGACGAACCTTTCAGGAGCAGGCACACAGGAAACGGGTGGCAGTTGTGATGGTGTGCTGGTTTTTTGCGGCTTTGGCAGTGATGTTGATGACTTCTGTGCAGATGGGCGCGGCGGCTCTTTGCACCGCTCTTCTGGTATTCTGGTATTACCATCACATGGCAATGAAACAGTTTGGCGGGATGACAGGCGATCTGGCAGGATATTTTCTGCAGCTTGCCGAACTTCTGATACTGGCAGCAGTTATCGTGGCAGGAGGTGCATTATGAGAATCTGGCTGATCCGCCATTTTCAGACACAGGGAAATCTGGAAAGACGGTATATCGGACGAACAGATGAGCCCATCTTGCCGGGGCAGACAGGAAGTATCCTTTGTTGTCCGGAGAAGATCATCACAAGTCCAATGCTTCGCTGCAGACAGACAGCTAGGTTGTTGTTTCAAAAAGAGCCGGATCTGATCTGTGAAAATTTCCGGGAGAAGGATTTCGGGCGTTTTGAAGGAAAAAATTATGAAGAATTAAAAGACGATCCCGGATATCAGAGGTGGCTGGATTCCAATGGAACGATTCCTTTTCCGGAAGGAGAAGGACAGGAGACATTTTTTGAGCGAACACGCCTTGGATTTGAGCAGATGATGGAGCATCTGATGGATTTGCAGTGCCGGGAAGCAGCATTTGTCGTACACGGCGGTACGATCATGGCGGTTTTGTCAGCGTTTTCTCAAACGGGAGGAGAATTTTATGACTGGCAGGTCTCAAATGGCAGCGGATATTCTGCAATCGCAGAGGAGGGAAGCTGGAGACAGGGGAAAAAACAACTGACGGAGATAGAAAGATTATGAGAATATTACTTGCATGTATGACAGGATTTGGACTGGATTTGATCTTTGGCGATCCTTACTGGCTGTATCACCCGATAAGGCTGATCGGACATCTAATTTCTTTTTTGGAAAAACCGCTGCGAAGTGCGGCGGGAAAATCACCGAAAAAACAGATTGTGGCAGGGGGAATTCTGTGGCTCCTGGTGATTTTGATCAGTACCGGGATTCCATGTCTGATGCTGTGGGCGGCAGAGAAGATCCATCCGGCTGTTTCGTTTCTTCTGGAATGCTTCTGGTGTTACCAGATCCTGGCGGCACGTTCACTTTCTGTGGAGAGTAAGAAGGTATACCATGCTCTGAAAACACAGGATGTGGAGGGGGCAAGAAAAGCAGTTTCCATGATTGTAGGAAGAGATACCAAGTCGCTTACAGAAGAAGGGATTGCAAAGGCAGCAGTGGAAACTGTGGCAGAAAATACATCAGACGGTGTGACTGCGCCGCTGATGTTTCTGATGCTTGGCGGTGCACCGCTTGGATTCCTCTATAAAGCGGTCAATACGATGGATTCGATGCTGGGATATAAGAATGAAAAAAATCTCTATTTCGGGAGAGTGGCGGCAAAGATGGATGACGTGTTTAATTATCTGCCATCCAGAGTATCGGCAGTTCTGATGATCGCGGCGGCATTTCTGACAGGAATGGATGCAAAAAAGGCAGCGCAGATTTATAAAAGAGACCGGAGAAAGCATGCCAGTCCGAATTCTGCGCAGACGGAATCAGTCTGTGCAGGGGCGCTTCAGGTGCAGCTGGCAGGAGATGCATGGTATTTTGGTGTACTGCATAAAAAAGAGACGATCGGAGATCCGATCCGTCCTGTCGAGGCCGAAGACATCAAACGGGCAGGAAGGCTGATGTATGTGACAGCAGTGCTTACCCTGCTGTTTGCAGGAATGATCCGGTTCTGGTATTTCTGGTAAGAAAGGAGACAAAATCATGGAATATATGCATGGCGGAGATATTTATACTTATGAAAACGTGACGGACTACTCTGTCAACCTCAATCCTTTCGGACCAGGAGAAGAGGTGCTTTTGGCGATGGCGGAAAATCTGAAGCATGCAGGGGAGTATCCGGACAGCAAAAGCCGGAAACTCAGAAGTGCACTGGCAGAACATCTGCAGGTTCCCCAGGAATTTCTGATTTTTGGAAATGGAGCGGCAGAACTGATCTTTTTGCTGATCCATTCCCTTCGACCGAAAAAAGCGCTCCTGACGATCCCGTCTTTTGCAGAATATCACAGAGCGCTTCAGGCGGTGGACTGTGAATGTGTGTACTATCCGCTCAGTGAGAAACACGGGTTTGTGCCGCAAACGTCTTATCTGGAGTTTTTGAAAGAAGATGTGGATCTGCTCTTCTTATGTTCTCCGGATAATCCAAGCGGAGCGGTAATCCCAAAGGACTTTCTGCTTGAGATTTTAAAGACATGTGAAGAAAAAGGGATTCTCATGATTTTGGATGAGTGTTTTGTGGAATTTCTGTCAGAACCGCAAAAACAGACACTCTGCAGAGAATGCGAGAGAAGTAAAAATCTGATGATTCTGCAGGCCTTTACAAAGATTTCTGCGATTCCGGGAATCCGGCTCGGATACGGGATCACATCCAATTTGGAGCTGCTTGAAAAGATGGAAAGAAACCGGCAGCCCTGGAGCGTGTCCAGTGTGGCACAGGCAGCCGGGTGTGCGGCTTTAAAGGAAATGAAAAGATGGCAGGAAATGCGAAAATGGCTGGAAACTGAACGGGCATGGCTGGAAGAAAGTCTGACCCGGATTGGGGTGGAGTGGTTCCCTTCAAAAGTGAACTATCTGCTCTTAAAGAGTCCATATCCGCTGTTCTCTCTGCTGCTTCAGAAAAACATCCTGATTCGGGACTGCTCCAATTATGAGGGACTGGAAAAGGGGTATTACCGAATCGCGGTGAAACAGAGAACAGACAATGAAAAATTACTGAAAGCATTGGAATATATTTATGAAGGGGGAGAATGAGAATGGCAGCACCGATCATGATACAGGGAACCATGTCAAATGCAGGAAAAAGTGTTCTGGCAGGCGGACTGTGCCGGGTATTTCATCAGGATGGATATCAGGTAGCGCCCTTTAAATCCCAGAATATGGCGCTCAATTCCTTTATTACAAGAGAAGGTCTGGAAATGGGAAGAGCTCAGGTCATGCAGGCAGAGGCTGCGGGTATCGAACCTCTTGCGATCATGAATCCGATCTTGTTAAAACCGACCAATGACACCGGCTCTCAGGTGATCTTAAACGGAGAAGTACAGGGTGTGATGTCAGCGATGGAATATTTTCGCAGGAAAAGAGAATATATTCCGGTGATCAAAAGCGCCTATCAGAAACTGGATGAACAGTTTGACATTATTGTCATCGAAGGTGCGGGCAGCCCGGCGGAGATTAATCTGAAACGTGAAGATATCGTGAATATGGGAATGGCAGAGATGGTAGATGCACCGGTGCTTCTGGCCGGAGATATTGACAGAGGCGGTGTGTTTGCCCAGATTGTGGGAACCATTGAGCTTTTAGAGGAGCAGGAGAGAAGAAGGATCAAAGGAACGATCATCAATAAATTTCGCGGGGACAAAGAAATCTTACGTCCCGGACTTGATATGCTGGAAGAAAAGACAAAGATTCCGGTATGTGGGGTTGTTCCTTATTTCCACCTGGATATTGACGAAGAAGACAGCTTAAGCGAGCGGTTCACGCACAGAGAAAAGAAAGGGCTTCTGGATATTGCCGTGATCCGGCTTCCGAGAATTTCTAATTTTACAGATCTGATGCCGCTAGAATCTATGGATGAAGTCGGTGTCCGGTACGTGACAAGTGCGTCACAGTTCGGCACTCCGGATGCGGTCATTCTTCCCGGAAGTAAAAACACGATGGAAGACTTGAAGTGGCTTCGTCAGTGCGGACTGGAAGGAAAGATCCTTCGCCATGCGGCATCCGGAAAAACTGTATTTGGAATCTGCGGCGGCTATCAGATGATGGGAGAGCTTTTGCAGGATCCCAAAGGTGTGGAAGCGGGCGGGGAACTCAAAGGAATGGGCTTGCTTCCGATACAGACTGTGTTTGCAGGGGAAAAGATGAGAACCCGCGTACAGGGAACTTTTGAAGGGCTGTCTGGAAGTCTGAGCAGTTTAAGTCAGGTGCCATTAGAAGGATATGAAATCCATATGGGAGTGACAACGTATACAGAGGAGCCTTGTCCGCTGGTGCAGATTCAGGAGGAAACAGGCGAAAGACGGATTCGATATGACGGCGCCAGAAAAAACAACTGTTACGGCTGCTATGTACACGGAATTTTTGATCAGGCTTGTGTCGCATCCGGGTTTGTTTCGGCACTTTTAAAAGAAAAAGGATATGATGCCGGGCAGCTTGAGCGTCTGGACTGGAAGGCATACAAGGAAACCCAGTACAATAAGCTGGCGGAGATTATCCGGGAAAGTTTGGATATGGAGTATATTTATCAGATTCTGGGGAAAGGAACGAGAATGCCATGAAAACAGTAATACGGATCGGAAGCAGGGAAAGCAGGCTGGCGGTGACACAGACCGAGATCATAAAAGGACAGATTGAGGCGCATTTTCCGCATATCCGTGTGGAGATCGTGACAATGAAGACGACCGGAGACCGGATTTTAGACCGGAGTCTGGAGCAGATCGGAGGAAAAGGTTTGTTTGTCAAGGAGCTGGATCAGGCTTTGCGAAAGGGACGGGTCGATCTGTCTGTGCACAGCTTAAAAGACATGCCGATGGACATCCCGGAAGATCTTCCGATTCTTGCATATAGCAAACGGGAAGATCCGCGAGATGTGCTGATCTTTCGGCAGGGACAGACCGAAAGCATTTCCGGCGGGATGATTGGGACTTCCAGCAAGAGGCGGAGACTGCAGCTGGAGAGACTGTATCCGGACTGTCACTTTCAGGGAATCCGCGGAAACGTGCAGACGAGACTTCGCAAACTGGAGGAAGAAGGATTTTGTGCTACGGTTCTGGCAGCAGCCGGATTAAAAAGACTGGGAATGGATTCCTGTATCGGGAGATATTTTTCCTGCGAAGAAATGATCCCGGCAGCCGGACAGGGAATTCTGGCAGTGCAGGCAAGAGCCGGGGAATATCAGGAACTTTTAGAAGTGCTCAACGATCCCCGGTCTGAGGCCGCGGCGAAGGCAGAACGAGCCTTTGTAAAAGTACTGAATGGCGGATGTACTTCACCTGTGGCAGCATATGCAGAAATCAGAGGATCAAAGTGTCATATTACAGGGCTGTACTGGAGAGAATCGGATGAGAACTGGTTTGTAGAAAAGACAAGCGGCAATAAGAAAGAAGCAGAGCTGTTGGGGGAGACTCTTGCACACAATATGCAGAAAAAGTATGGAAAATAGAAAAGGAGCGCATATGGAAAGTCAGCAGAAAAAAAAGACAGGAAAGGGATCTCCATCCGGCAAAGTATGGCTTGCGGGAGCAGGACCGGGAGATGCATCTCTTTTGACACTGAAAGTAAAAAAATGGATGGATGAGGCGGATGTGATCATCTATGATGCGCTGATCAGTGCAGAAATCCTGAGTCTGATCCCGGATGGAAAAGAATGGATTTACGTGGGAAAACGTTCCGGACATCACTGTGTCCGTCAGGAAGAGATCAATCAGATTTTGCTTCGTGAGGCGAAAGCAGGAAAAAATGTCCTTCGTTTAAAAGGAGGAGATCCGTTTGTATTCGGGAGAGGGGCCGAGGAGGTGGAGTGTCTGGCGGCAGAAGGGATTCCGTTTGAAATCATCCCCGGAGTGACTTCTGCTCTTGCAGTTCCGGCGTATGCAGGCATTCCGATCACGCATCGGGATTTGCGTCTTCCTTTCATGTGATCACAGGGCATGCAAAAGAAGGCAAAAAAATAGAGATTCCTTATGACGCCCTTGCAAAATTGAACGGAACGCTTATTTTTCTGATGGGGATCACTGCCATGGAAGAAATATGCCGTGGACTGATCCAGGCGGGAATGGATGAGAATACACCGGCAGCAGTGCTGGAAAAAGGAACTACGGCAAGACAAAGAAGGCTTGTCAGCACACTTGCCAGGCTTTGGGAGGATGCAAAAACATTTCAGGTGCAGACGCCTGCGATCATTCTTGTGGGAAAAGTCTGTACATTGTCTGAAAAATTTGACTGGGTAAAGAATCTCCCTCTGTGGGGAAAACAGATTCTGACCACCCGCCCGAGGCAGAACAGTTCCAGGCTGGCCGGAAGGCTTCGGGAATTGGGGGCACAGGTAATTGAGCTGCCGTCTATTACAACAAAGCCTGTCTGGCCGAATGAAGTACTTGGGACAATTCTGGGGAGTATCAGAGAACAGGAAAGCGAGCAGTGGCTTGTGTTTACCAGCCCCATCGGGGTACAGACGTTCTGGAAACAGATCAGAATGCTGAAAATGGATGTACGCAATGTATTTCTTCCCCATGTAAAAGTTGCCGCAATTGGTTCCGGTACAGCAAAGGAACTGGAACAGTTTGGCGTGTTTGCGGATGTCATGCCCCGGACATTCTGTGCAGCGGCACTGGGGGAGGCAATCGCAGGAGAAGCGGCACCAAAGAGCCGGATTGTACTGCTGCGGGCAAAGCAGGGATCCGAAGAGTTGCTTCCGCCGCTGAAAAACGCCGGATTGAAGGTGGAAGATGTGCCTCTGTATGAAACGGTCTGCAAATTGCAGGAGACTTTAAAGGAAACAATCGAGAAGCAGCAGAGGCAGGGAGAAATTGATCTGGTGACATTTACCAGTGCGTCCACGGTCCGTGGATTTGTACAGGCACTTCCGGGAATCGATACTACAAAAATACGGGCTGTCTGCATTGGAGAACAGACAGCAAATGAGGCAAAAAGATATGGAATGCAGATACAGATTTCAGAAGAAGCATCTGTGGAGAGCATGGTCTTAAAGATTCTGGAGCTGGCAGAAGACTAGAGAGGAGAGCATACAGTGGCAAAATACATAGGAAAACGGCTTGTTACAGGGATTCTTTCCTTGTTTGTTCTGGCAACGGTTACATTTTTTCTGACCAGGGTAATTCCGGGAAGTCCTTTTCAGGGAGCAAATGTGTCGGAGAGTGTGCTGCAGATGATGGAGGAAGAATATGGATTACATCAGCCGGCAGGGGTCCAGTATGTCACATATATGAAGCATCTGCTTCGCGGAAATCTGGGATATTCTTATCAAAATCCGTCCGAATCGGTTGCAAATATCATTCAAAGATCCTGGCCGGTGACTGCGGTGATCGGAGTTCTGGCGATTCTTCTGGCAATGATCGTCGGAATCGGGATTGGAGTCTGGCAGACTTTTTCGAGACACAGGCTGCTTCGGGGAGGGCTTTTTACTGGAACACTTCTGATCGGAGGAGTGCCCAATTTTGTGGCAGCACTTTTGCTGATGCTTGTATTTGGAGTCTGGCTGAAATGGCTGCCGGTCAGTGGACTGGATTCCTGGAAAAATTACATTCTCCCGGTATGCGCTCTGGCGCTGTATCCCGCCTGTTCGCTGGCACGGCTGACCGGGACACTTCTTGCCCAGGAGAAACAAAGAGATTATGTACTTCTGGCGCGAACGAAAGGACTGAAAAAAAGACAGATCCTGTTTACGCACATTCTGCCGCATATCTGGATTCCGGTGCTGAATTATCTGGGACCTGCAAGCGCGTTTCTTTTGACAGGAAGTTTTGTGGTGGAGAGCATTTTTACCATTCCGGGGCTTGGCAGACAGTTTGTAAGTTCCATTGCAAACCGGGATTATACACTCATTCTCGGATTGACGATCTTTATGGGGGCAGTCGTGATCCTGATTCAGCTGGCAGTGGACTTACTTAGTGCGTGCATTGATCCGAGAGTGCGAAGAAGCTATGTAGATGAGGAGTAAGAGCAGTGCAAAGGAGAAGCAATGAAGCAGATAAATTTTAGAAAAAACGAAAAAATAACAGTGGGACTGATCCTGCTTTTGCTCTGCATTTTTTTAGCAGTACTGGTTCCGGCCCTGTCACCTTGGACATCTACAGAAATGCATGCGGATATCCGCAATCAGGGAATATCCTTCTCCCATCCTTTCGGGACAGATAAGTTTGGAAGAGATCTGTTTGTACGGGTTTGGTGCGGAGTCAGGATCAGTTTGTGTGTCGGACTTGCAAGTGCACTTTTAAACGGCGCGCTGGGTGTTTTATATGGAGCGGCATCCGGGTATGCGGGAAAAACCGCAGATAATATTCTGATGCGGATCGCGGATATTGTGGCATCGGTTCCGTCTCTTTTGTATGTGATCCTGATCATGATGGTACTGGGAGCGAATGAGGTAAGCATCCTTGTGGGACTTTGTATATCCGGCTGGATTGAAACAGCGCGAATTGTAAGAGGAGAAGTGATGCGGATCAAAGAACGGGAGTTTGTTCTGGCATCCCGGCTTGCGGGAGCGGCCCTCTTCGGATTTTTCTGACCCATCTTTTGCCGAATGCTGCAGGACCGATTGTGGTAAGTCTTACATTTCTGGTACCGCAGGCTATTTTTACCGAAGCATTTTTGAGCTTTATGGGAGTCGGGATTCCGGCGCCAAGAGCCAGTCTTGGCGCATGATCCAGGCAGCCAGAAGCCAGATTTTCGTGCATCCGTATCAGATGCTGATTCCGACAGCAGTGCTGTGTATCCTGATACTGTCGCTGAATCTGATCGGGGCAGGACTGGAAGCAAAAATCCGCAGAAGAAGGGAAGGAATGTAAGATGAAGCTGTTAGAAGTAGAAAATCTGACTGTACAGTATCCGGGAAGCACCAATCCGGCATGCAAGGTATCTTTTCAGGTAGAATCCGGAGAACTGCTTGGGATCGCAGGGGCTTCCGGTGCAGGGAAAAGCACGGCGATGCTGTCATTGATGGGGATTTTGCCGGAACAGGTACAGATCACCAGCGAAAAATTGAAGCAGCACGGGACAAAAGCAATGATCTTTCAGGATGCTTCGGCATCTTTAAATCCGCTGGTCCGTGTGGGAAAGCAGCTCACAGAGACCATTTTGGCACATCAGAGGTGTACCGGAAAAGAAGCCAGAGAGCGGGCGGAAACACTTCTGGATGAAGTGGGAATTCAAAATCCCGGGCAGAGAATGAAGCAGTATCCGTTTGAGCTTTCCGGCGGAATGAAGCAGAGGGTGGCAATCGCGATCGCACTTGCATGTAATCCGGATCTGATCATTGCGGATGAGCCGACCACAGCGCTGGATGTGACCGTACAGAGACAGATCCTCGATCTATTGAAAAAAATTGCAGAAGAGACGCATACAGCCATCGTACTGGTCAGCCATGATCTGGGTGTGATCGCCTCCATGTGCAGCAGGGTGCTGGTGATGAAAGAGGGGCGGATCGTAGAAGAGGGAAGTATGGAGCAGATTTTTTATGAACCGGTACATCCTTATACGAAAAAACTCTCGGACATGGCAAGAAAGCTTTATCAGGTGCCGGAGAAAAAAAGGACCGGAGAAGTTATTTTAAGGACACAGGGACTGGGAAGAAGCTTTGTAAAAAATTCCCTGTTTGGAAAATCCAGATCTCTGGAAGCGGTGGAACCGCTGTCTTTTAAGATTCATAAGGGTGAGACCTTTGGATTGGTAGGAGAGAGCGGATCCGGGAAGACGACTCTTGCAAGAATGCTGACAGGGATTATTCCTCCGAGCTGCGGCAGTTTTTCCTGTGAAGGGAAGATCCAGATGATCTTTCAGGAGACATCGGCATCCTTTGATCCGGAATTTTCACTGGAACGGATCCTGGAGGAGCCTCTGGTGATTCAGAAAAAAGGCTCCAAAAAGGAGCGGGAAAAACGTGTGGCAGAAATGCTCGGACTGGTTCAGATGGAAAAAATCGACGTCAGAAAAACGACAGCGGCTCTTTCCGGAGGGCAGCGTCAGAGAATTGCAGTGGCAAGGGCATTACTTTTAAATCCGGAGCTTTTAATCTGTGACGAATCGTTTTCTTCGCAGGACATCCTTACGCAGTCTCAGCTTCTGGAGCTTCTGGAAGAGATTCAGAGAAAGACACAGCTGTCCTATTTGTTTATTTCCCATGATCTGCAGGTAGTCAGACGGATCAGCCAGAGGATGGGAGTTATGTATCTTGGAAGTATGGTAGAGCAGGGATTGACTGCGGAGATTTACGAGGAGCCGTGGCATCCGTATACAAAAGAACTGCTGCGGGCAATGCTGCCGCTTGATCCGAAGAAAGCAGCCAGACAGAAACGACTGATCCTGAAGGAAACGAGAAATCATTCTCAGGATACAGAAAACGGCTGTCCATATGCACCGAGATGCCGGTATGCAATGGAGTGCTGCCACAAAGAAAAACCTGGAAACTATCGGTTTGGTGAAAGAGAAGTGCGGTGCTTTTTGTATTCGGAAGCGCATACCAAAAAGCGTGCAAAGGATTACCATATGACTTCTCAGATTTGAGAACAGAAGAGAATGGAGAAGAGCATGAAGAAAAAAATGACAGCGATTGCCATGTGTATCTGCATTCTGGCAGGCATGATAACAGGGTGCAATGCTTCGGATCAGAAGAAGACAGAAGCACGTACAAAAAAAGAAATTACGATTGCAGTAAACAGTGAAACAGGAGGGATGGATCCGGCGGGAAATATTGCACTGACCTATCTTTCCTATTCGGTCACAGCACTGGACGAACTGCTGACATTTGATGAAAATGGAGAAATCGAATACCGGGCGGCACAGTCCTATGAGGTGAATGAGGATTCTACAGAATGGACATTTCATTTAAGAGAAGGGGCCTGCTGGTCGGATGGAACACCGGTGACTTCGGCCGACTTTAAAAATACCATCGTGCGGGCACTGGATCCTAAAAGTGGAAGTGGATATGCGAACTATCTGTTTCCTATTGAACACGCAGAGGAAATTTATGAAGGAACGGCTGATATGGAGAGCCTTGGTGTTGAAACACCGGATAAAAATACTCTGATTTTTCATTTGAGTAAGCCGTGTGTGTATTTTCTGGAGCTTTTGCGTCTTCCGGTCTACACACCGTCCTGCAGTAAATATGCGAAAGAGACAGGCAGCGGATGGGATAAAAATCCAGAGACCAGTCTGTCAAACGGACCGTTTTATCTGGAAAAATATGTACCCGAGCAATATTTTGTCCTGAAAAAGAATGAGCGTTACTGGAATGCAGATGCGGTGCATCTGGAGCGGATCACCTATCGCTTTTTTGAAGAACAGCAGGCAATGTTAAGTGCTTATGAGACCAAAGAGGTCGATGTGGCAGTCTCCCTTCCTTCTGTCGTCATGGAACTGTATCAGGGGAAAGACGATCTGGTAGTGACAGACAATATCGCGACGCGCTATATTTATCCGAATCTGGATGTGAAGCCTCTGGATGATGTGCGTGTGCGGGATGCGATCAATCTTGCCATCAACCGGGAGGATCTTTGTAAGATGGTAGGAGAAGACACAGAGCCGACTGTGAATTTCGTGGCAAAGCGTATGAAAAATAATACGACCGGAGAGTATTTTGTGGAAGAGGCAGATCCTCCATTTGAGGAAAATGTGGAAAAGGCAAGAGAGCTGCTCTCTCAGGCGGGGTATCCGGATGGGAAAGGATTTCCTGTTTTGACCTACAAATATCCGTCTCTGGAATTAGATGCAGATACGGCCCAGGTGATCCAGGAGCAGCTCAAGCAGAATCTGAATATAGAGATCAAGCTGGAGGCGCAGGAATTACAGACCAATTATGCGACCAGAAGAGCCGGGAACTTTGATCTTTGCCGGATGAACTGGACGGCAGATTTTGCAGATCCGTACACCTACTTATCCATGCTTTTGTCAAATGGAACGTATAACTGCAGTGGAGTCCGGGATGAAAAATACGATCGTCTGGTAGAAGCCTCGGATGTGGAAACAGATCCTGTAAAACGAAATGCACTGCTTCATGAGGCAGAGCAGTGGGCAGTGGGAGAGCAGTTTTATATCATTCCTTTGTTTTCCATGAAAAGCTGTAATCTGATTCGGCCGGATATCACAGGAGTGAGTCAGATTCCGGCAACCGGAGCACTGGAATACCGGTATGCAGATGTGAAAGGAGACTGAAATGTTTCACGTAGTGACAGGCGGAAGTGGGAGCGGGAAATCCGCATATGCAGAAGAACAGATTTGTATGCTCAAAAAAAAGACAAATTCCCGTCATCTGTATTATATTGCAACCATGGTCCCTTATGGGAAAGAGACAGAACAAAAGATCCTGCGCCACAGACAGATGCGAAATGGAAAAGGATTTGAGACGTTGGAATGTTTTACAGACCTTAAGAAGATGGTTCAGACCGAGCCGGGTTTTCGCGCGGATGCGGCAGAAGAGGGAATCTGTGTACTTCTGGAATGTATGTCGAATCTGACCGCAAATGAGTTGTATTTGGATACAGGCGCAAAAGAACGGACCAGGGAAGCCGTTCTTGAAGGAATTCGGGAATTAGAAAAACGCTGCCGGGGACTTGTGGCAGTCACAAATGAAGTGTTTTGTGATCTGCCTCCGGCTGACGAAGAAATGCAGGAATACTTAAGCGTACTGGGAACGATCAACTGCCGGATGGCAAAAATGGCAGATCAGGTGACAGAAGTTGTTTATGGAATACCGGTGGAGGTGAAAAAGGGATGAAAATGGTAATCGGAGGAGCTTATCAGGGGAAAACAGACTATGCAAAACAGGTATATCCAAACCTTGTGTGGAGTGACGGGGCATCCTGCGACCTGAAAGACATTTTTTCCTGTTCGGGAATTGTTCATTTTGAAGAATTTGTAAGGCGCTGGATCCGGGAAAACAAAGCAGAGCATGCAACGGATCTGGCAGAGCAGATTTTACAGGAAAATCCTGAGCTGATCGTAGTGACTGCGGAAGTCGGATACGGACTGGTTCCTGTGGATGCGTTTGAAAGACAGTACAGAGAAGCTGTGGGAAGAATCTGTACAAATCTTGCAGCCTGTGCAGATCGGGTAGATCGGGTACAGTGCGGGATCGGGACCAGGATCAAGTGAGAAGGAGAACAGAAAGATGAAGACAGAGTTGGAAAATGTATTGCCGCAGGATATTGAAAAAAGAAGTTTTGAGATCATTACAGAAGAGCTGGGAGAGGTCAGTCTGATTCCGGGAACAGAACCGATCGTAAAGCGCTGTATTCATACAAGCGCAGATTTTGAGTATGCAAAGAGTCTGAAATTTTCAGAAGACGCAGTTCAAAGGGCAATGGATGCAATCCGTGACGGAGCGTGGATCGTGACCGATACGCAGATGGGAAAATCAGGGATCAATAAGAAAAAACTGGCACAGTACGGAGGCGAAGTGTGCTGTTTTATGTCTGACGAAGAGACTGCAAACATGGCAAAAGAACAGGGAACAACGCGCGCGGTTGCCAGCATGGAGCGTGCGGCCAAGCTGGATAAAAAACTGATCTTTGCCATTGGCAATGCGCCGACTGCGCTGATCCGGTTGTATGAGATGATTCAGGAAGGAAGATTAAAACCCGAGCTGATCATTGGAGTGCCAGTGGGGTTTGTCAATGTGGTACAGTCAAAAGAACTGATCCTGTCACTGAACGACACACCGTATATCGTGGCAAGAGGACGAAAAGGCGGAAGCAATATCGCAGCATGTATCTGCAATGCGTTGTTGTATATGATGGATGAAAAGAAGTGACGAGGGAGAGAAGAGCATGGGCGGATATTATTTTCCGATGTTTGTGGATATTTCGACAAAGAGGATTCTTGTGATCGGCGGGGGGAAAATTGCGGCAAGAAGGGTGCGTACGCTGTTAAAATTTGCAGAGCACATTGAGGTGACAGCGCCTGAGATCTGTGATGAAATGAAGGACATTCTGAAAGAAGAGGAAAAAAAGGAAGTGCCCCAGGCAGTGTGGAGTTCTCGAAAAGTTTTGGAAGAAGATCTGAAAGATACATCTGATTTTTTGAATGGGGCAGACATTGTGCTGACTGCGACCGATGACCGAGAGCTGAATCAAAAAATCGTAAGTGCGTGCAGAATGCGTAAGATTTTGGTAAATACTGCAGATGACAAATCCCTGTGTGATTTTTATTTTCCTGCGGTGACTGAAAAAGATGGTGTTGTGATCGGGATGAATTCCGGTGGGAAAAGCCCGAAGACGGTGCGTAAGGTCCGGGAATATCTGGAGAAATATCGCTGAAATCTTACGGGATTATGTTGTTGGCATTTACAATTTAGAAACGATTGAGCTTTTTCTGTTTTATCAGTATAATGAAAATAATAAAACTTGTTGGAATCTATGAAATGAGGTGATCATGTGACAGTCGAACAAATGAGGCGAAAAAGACAGCAGTTTGGCTATAGTTGTGAGCAGCTATCGGAGCTATCAGAGTCTCTTTGGAAACGGTGCAAAAGATTTTCCATGACAATGAGGAAGTATTCAGCCAGGATATACTGAAACAAATAGAATCTGTATTTGAGAATAAAAGAGACTCTGATAGGGGCTTTTCTTATATGTGCGAATCGAAGATGGAATATGGAATATCAAAAAAAGTCGAGAGTGTACTCTTGAGGATTACTATCAACTTCCGGATGAAAGACGAGCAGAGTTGATTGATGGTGTGATCTATGATATGTCTGCGCCTACAATTATTCATCAGAAGATCAGCTTGGAAATCAGTGTACGGTTTCATGCTTTCATCAGCCAAAAGAAGGGAGCATGCATGGTTTTTTCTGCACCGGTAGATGTACAGCTTGATTGTGATGAAAAGACAATGGTACAGCCGGACGTTTTGGTGGTATGTGACCGTGAGAAAATAGTTCCGACACATGTGTATGGAGCTCCGGATCTGATTATGGAAATCTTGTCCCCTGCTACAAGAAAAATTGATATGAATATCAAACATAGCAAATATGCGGCAGCGGGAGTCAGGGAATACTGGCTTATCGACCCGGATAAGAAAAAAGTTGTAGTGTATGATCTGGAAAATGAAGAACTTCCGGTTGTCTATGGATTTGAAAATCGTGTACCTGTGGGAATATTCCAGGGGGAATGTGAGATTGATTTTTCCGAAATATATGAGTCTGTAAAGTTTTTGTATCAGGAGTGATTGACTCCTGATTACAGTAATTTTTCTAAAATATACCTCTGCGGGGTCATACCCAGTGACCGGTATAATTCCTGTGCAGATTCATTGAATTCCCATACCATCAGATCGATTCTTGTGGCTCCGAGTTCTTTTGCTTTTTGTTCCATTTCATGAAAAAGAGTCGTTGCGATTTTCTGACCACGGTAAGAAGGGTGTACAAACATATCATCTACATATGCGATGAGTGTTCCGGTCACCATATTGCTTTTGGTCCGGAGCGCGGCAATGATAAAACCGGCGATAAAATGGTCATCTGTCATTGCAAGAGCTATGTGATTGCCGTCGGTTGTTATTTCACGGAAGTCGGCTTCTGAATAAATGTGACTTGCAGGAATAAATAAATCAGGGCGTCCCTGAACATGAAGGTCGTGAAGCTCCTGCATATAAGAATCGATCACAGGATAATCCTCTGGGATCAGTGGGTGGATGTTCATAAGTTGTCTCCTTTTCTGAAAAATCAAATCATGTTATTTGTGGGTCAGGTTTCCACGGAATTGCTTACATAGAAACTGAAATCTATTGAATCGGCTCTCCGATTTTCATCTGATAACCACAAAATCATTCATATTATCATTATAGTTCATTCAAATACCGAATGGAAGAAAATTATTTGGCCATAGTGATGTACTGGCAACAGAAAAATATAAAAAAACAGTAGCCGTTCCACTGCATTTAGTGATAAAATATTAACAAAAGAATTACAGCAAATGATGACAGGAGGAATTGACAATGGCAAAGGTATTGATCAGCCCGGGAAAATATGTGCAGGGCGCAGGAGAGATGAAAAAACTGGGAGAATATGCTCAGAATTATGGAAAGAAGGCTCTGATCCTGATCAGCAAGGGTGGATACAAGCGAATCGGAGCAATGGTGGAGAAAAGCTTTGAAGGAAAAGAATGTGGATATGTTTTTGATTACTTCAATGGTGAATGCAGTAAAAAAGAAATCAAACGTCTTGGAGAAATCGTGAAAAAAGAAGCGTGTGATGTCGTGATCGGTATCGGCGGAGGTAAGATTTTTGATACTGCAAAGGCAGTGGCATATTATGAAAAGACGCCGGTTCTGATCTGTCCGACGATCGCATCTACAGATGCACCGTGCAGCGCACTTTCTGTAATTTATACAGAAGAAGGTGTGTTTGAGGAGTATTTGTTCCTGCCGTCCAATCCGGATATGGTCATGATGGATACAGAGATTATTGCAGAATCACCGGTTCGCCTTACCGTTGCCGGAATGGGAGATGCTCTTGCAACTTATTTTGAAGCAAGAGCGTGTCAGAGATCAGATGCCGCATCCTGTGCAGGCGGAAAGATTACCGGGGCAGCTATGGCTCTTGCAAAATTGTGTTTTGATACGCTGATGGAGGAAGGTGTGAAGGCGAAGCTTGCACTGGAAGCAGGTGCCTGTACAGAAGCAGTGGAAAAAGTGATCGAGGCAAATACACTGCTGTCCGGAATTGGCTTTGAAAGCGGCGGTCTTGCAGGAGCACATGCGATTCACAATGGTCTGACAGTACTCGAAGAATGTCATCATATGTACCATGGAGAGAAAGTGGCATTTGGAACGATCACACAGCTGGTGCTTGAGAACATCCCGTCAGAAGAGCTGCAGCAGGTGATCGATTTCTGCATCGAATGTGGACTTCCGGTTACACTGGAACAGCTGGGAGCAGGTAAGATTACGGAAGAACAGTTGATGAAAGTGGCAGAGGCAGCCTGTGCCGAGACAGATACTCTGCACAATATGCCGTTTGAAGTGACACCGAAGAAAGTGGCAGATGCGATCAAGGCGGCAGATGCGTACGGACATTATTTTCTCGGAGAGTAAGCTTGTATCTGGTCAGAAAAAATGACGGCGGATGCTGTCCATGGCGAAAGTCAGGATGCATTCGCCTTTTTCTGTGCTATAATAAAAGTTCAGAAATACAACAGGAGAATAGTGACTGTTCATACAGTAACGGAGAATGGCAATTTATGAATCAGGTAATACAGACAGTTCTGGCAGCATTTTCAAACCAGAATATTGAGATAAATACAGCCAGAAAGCTGGCAAATCTAAAAAAATTAGATCCGCTTCATCTCTGGGTGGAGAAAGAAGATATTGTGATAAAAACAGAGTGTGGAAAGACTCCTTTGAGATTATATTTCCCATCAGAAGAGACAAAAAGGCAGAAAGAAGAGATTTCCTCCGCGATTTTTTTTATCCATGGAGGAGGATGGTCTACAGAGAGTGTAGAAACATATGACAGAATCTGCAGTATGCTATCAAAATCTGTTGACAAGACCATCATATCTGTAGAATATCGCCTGGCACCGGAGTATCCGTTTCCGGCAGGGCTTGAGGATTGTTATCTGGCTGCAAGGGCACTGTATCAGGGGAAAATCTTTCCAAAGATTGAGCCGGGACAGATTTCTGTTATGGGAGACAGCTCCGGAGGAAATCTGGCGGCGGCGTTGTGTCTGCTGGCAAGAGACCGCGGGGAATTTTCAATTCATAAGCAAATTTTGGTCTACCCGGCAGTAAACAACTGCTACACACTGGATTCTGCATATGATTCGATTCGGGAGAACGGAGAAGGATATCTGCTTACCAGAGGAAAGATGCATGACTATCTGCAGCTTTATATCGGGAAGCAGGAGGATTTAAAAAGTCCGTATGTGGCGCCTGTTCTTGCAGAAGATTTGACAAATATGCCGGAAACGCTGGTGCTGAGTGCAGAGTTTGATCCGCTTAGAGATGAGGGCGAGGATTATGCCAAAAGACTGAAAGAAGCCGGAAATAAGGTGACATGCTATCGAATCGCAGGGGCATTTCACGGGTATTTTGCACTTGGAGTTTCAAGACTTCATGTGGAAGAGAGTTTTGCGTATATTGACCATTTTTTACGGGAGGGGTAACGATGCAGAAAAAGAAACGTTCACAGTGGAGAAAGCTGGATAATGCAGCACAGGCATTTCCGGCAGCAACCGGGAAGAAAGATACCAGGGTATTCCGGCTGTATTGTGAACTGAAAGAGGATGTCATAGAGGAAGTTCTGCAAAAAGCAGTGGAATGTACGCTGGAAAAGTATCCGCTGTATTGTTCGGTTCTCAGGAAAGGGCTGTTCTGGTTCTATATGGAGCAGCGGAATTTAAAACCAAAAGTCAAGGCAGAAGATCGGCCGCCCTGCAGCGGACTGTATGTGCCTGATCAGAAAAGCTTTCTGTTTGAGGTTTCTTATTATAAAAAGAAAATAAATCTGGAAGTGTTTCATTGTCTGACTGATGGGACGGGAGCGCTGAATTTTTTAAAAGAACTGGTGCGGAATTACCTGATGATTTGCTATCCACAGGTGGAGTTTCCGCCTGTTTCAGAAGAAGAGATTTCCACAGCCAGTGATCACGAAGAAGACAGCTTTTCGCAGTATTATTCAAAATCAGATTATGGCAGTGTCAAAAAGAGCAGACCTGCATTCCAGCTGAAGGGGGAAAGGCTGGAGCAGGAGGAGATGTCTGTTTTAGAGGTGGTTCTTTCCGCGAAAGAAGTATACAGAAAGGCAAAATCATACGGGGTGTCAGTCACGGTATTTCTCTCTGCCGCACTGCTTTGTGCGATTCACGAGGAGATGCCGAGAAGTCAGATGAAAAGCCGGTCACTCTGATGGTGCCGGTGAATCTGAGAAATTATTTTCCCTCCTATTCCATGACGAACTTTTTTTGGTTGGATTGAAGCTGGTCAGGTGTTTGAAGAAAATACGAGATTTGAGGAAGTTTTGCAGAATCTGCAGCATGTCTTTCGAACAGAACTTGTAAAAGAGCGGATTGCAGACAATATGAACCGGCTTGTCCGTCTGGAAAAAAATCCTCTGCTTCGGGCCGTGCCTCTGGAGATTAAAAACCTGTTTTTGCTGGCTGGAACGACGCTTGGCGGGAGAAGTATTTCCGCGATTTATTCCAATATCGGAAAATCCAGCTTCCGGATGTGTTTGAGACCTATGTGGATTCGTTTGGATTTTTTACAAGTACGGACAAACTGCAGATGTGCTCCTGCTCTTACGGGGATAAAATGAGAGTAGGGATCACCTCGAAAATACTGAGTCATAATATCCAGCGGAATTTTCTGCGGATCTTAAAAGAGGAAGGGATTCACGTTACAGAACAAGAGAATGACTTCCCCGGATATCAGGAAAAGAAGCTGGGACTGATGCAGAAGAGTATGCAGATTTTTACGTTTTTGTGTATTGCTGCGGTTGTGATCAGCTGGGTGGTCAATCTGATGCTTCCTTCCGGATTTTTGTGGGCAGGCTTTGTGAGCGGGGGAGTACTTTGTACCTGGCTGTTTGTAATGGTAGGCTATAAAAAGCGCAGGAACCTTCTGAAAAATGGAATGTGGCAGCTTCTGCTCATATCGGCAGCGGGGCTTTTGTGGGACGTTTTTACCGGATGGCATGGATGGGCAGTGGATTTTGTACTCCCGCTTGCATCGCTGGTCATTCTTGCAGCAATGACAGTGGTCGCAAGGGTGTGCAGGCTGGAGGAAAACGAATATTTGTTTTATCTTGTTCAGATCGGCGCCTTTGGATGTATTCCGGGAATTCTTCTGGCAGCAGGGGCAGTCCGGATCCGGTATCCGTCTTTACTTTGTACAGGAATCAGCATTCTGTTGCTGGCCGGAATCGTAGTTTTTCGTGGAAAATCGTTCGTTCGGGAGATTAAGAAAAAATTCCGGGTTTGAAAATGTAAAAAATGTAATAAAAAGTAGAAGGAAACTATTGAAAATTGTTTAAAATAAACATATAATTATAAAAGAAAAATAAATTTATTAAAATTCTCTAAAGAGAAGGAGGGGGATTTCTATGATTAGTTTCTTTCTATGTCTGCTTCTGTTGATCGGAGGCTATTTTGTCTACGGGAAGATCGTAGAAAACACATTTGCACCGGATGACAGGGAGACGCCTGCTGTCAAAATCAATGACGGTGTGGATTACGTGGTAATGCCGCAGTGGAAGCTCTTTTTAGTGCAGCTTTTAAACATTGCAGGCCTGGGACCGATTTTTGGTGCCATGCAGGGAGCCCTGTGGGGACCGATCGTATTTTTATGGATCACATTTGGTACGATTTTTGCAGGCGGTGTCCATGATTACTTTTCAGGTATGCTTTCTGAAAGAAATAATGGTACATCAATTTCAGAGGTTTGTGGTATTTACCTTGGAAATGCAATGAAAAATGTGATGCGTGTATTCAGTGTGGTTCTGCTGGTTATGGTAGGAACTGTGTTTGCAGTCGGACCTGCAGGTCTGATCGTGACATTGTTCAAGGAGGGCGGAATCGGCGGAATTCTTGCCAGTACAGAATTCTGGCTCTGGATCATTCTGGCATACTATTTTATCGCAACATTTATTTCTATTGATAAGATCATCGGACGGATTTACCCGGTATTCGGAATCTGCCTGATCATCATGGCGGTAGGAGTTATCATTGGAATCTTTACACATTCCGAGTTTGTGATCCCGGAAATCTGGAATAACTTCTCCAGTATGCATCCGGACGGTGCGCCGATCTGGAGCGTTATGTTTATCACAGTTGCCTGCGGAGCGATTTCCGGATTCCATTCTACACAGTCACCGCTGATGGCACGTTGTATGAAATCAGAGCGTCAGGGACATTTTGTATTTTATGGAGCTATGGTGGCGGAAGGTGTGATCGCACTGATCTGGGCTGCTGCAGGATGCGCATTGTATGAAGTGACAGGCGGTCTGAGTACAGGATTAAGCGCGATTCTTGCAAATGGCCAGTCAGCAGCGATTTATGATGTCTGCTCAAAGACAATGGGAGGAATCGGAGTTGCACTGGCGATGATCGGTGTTATCGTATGCCCGATCACATCCGGAGATACGGCATTTAGAAGTGCAAGACTGGTATTGGCGGACTGGTTTAAGATCGAGCAGTCCAAATACAGCAAACGTTTGTTGCTTTGTGTTCCGTTGTTAGGTGCAGGTGCTATTATCGGACATCTGGATTATACGATCGTCTGGAGATATTTCAGCTGGACCAACCAGACACTGGCAATGATCGTTCTCTGGACAGCAAGTATGTATCTGTTCCGTGAGAAGAAGAATTACTGGCTGACAGCAGTTCCGGCTACCTTTATGAGTGCAGTCTCCATGACATATTTCTTCTATGCGAAAGAATGTCTGGGACTGGGAACAGCTGTTGCGTATCCGGCAGGTATCATTCTGGCAGCAGGATTCCTTGCCATTTTCCTGTATGCAACGAGAAAACCTGCGAAAGCAGCAAAATAAAGTGTTTTCATAAAACACAAACAGAAAGGACTGACACGAGATGATATGGAAACCAAAGCAGTTGGGCAGACAGAAAATAGAAGAGCGGGAGCTGGAAGCGGATAAAAAGAACTGCAGGAGATTCGGCCCCTGTGGAGTGGGTCAAAAGGCTCTTTATCTGAACAGCTTTTACTTTGACAGAAGATATTATGTAGCTCTGGACTCGGTATCAAGAGTATTTAAAAGAGTAGCCATGAGTAAAGGCGGTTTTTCGGGAAAAGGAATGTTTGCCACGATTCCATATCTAGTCGTGCAGTATGACGGCGGAGAGGAAAAGCAGTGTATTTTCAAAAGAGAAGAGCAGGTAGATGCACTGCTTGACCATATCCGAAGTATCCGTCCCGAGATGCCGGTGCACAGCGTGCAGGCAGAAAAAAAACTGCTGGAGAAACAGCGGATACTTGAACAGAAAAAAGCAAGGATTGCTTTTTCGGATGCGCGGGAAGAAATCCAATGGTTAGAAAAATGTGCGCAGTTTTTGGAAAAAAGACCTGAGTTATATCGGGAACTGAGCAGCTGTGCGAAGAGAAAAAGAACCTATGATAAGAGCAATCCTGCTTATAAATGGGCAGCGTTTTTCATTACCCTGATGGGGATTGCGGCACTGGTTTACGGGATTTATGCGCTGGTCACAAAAGCGGGATTCGGAATTTATTTTCTGTTGTTCGGACTGGCCGCCATCTTTTTCTTCTCCAGTGCGAATGTTCTTCCTACTGCCCGCAATAACAGGCGGTATGTGGAAGACAGGCTGAAGAAGGCGATAGAAGCGATGTATCGCTACATTGCAGAATATCCGAAGTTTCCTCTTCCGGCGTGTTATGCACATCCGGCAGTACTTCGAAGAATGATTGATATTATTGCAGAAGAACGGACACGGTCTGTGGCAGAAGCTCTGGAATTGCTGAAGCAGGATTTGAAAGCAATGAATTCCAGTGTGGAGCTTGAGCAGGAAGAATACGATGAGGTCATGGCGATCAAGCGATGTTCCTTGTCAGAGATTATGAATAACAGAGTAAAAAAGTTGAGGGAAGAATCAGAAACGGTTCTTTCCTCAACTTTTTATCGTATAAAAATTCCATAAAAATCCACTTGAAATATACCCACAAGGGTATATAATCCATATATGAAATGGGTGAAAGAAATGGAAGAAATAAGAGAGTGCTGCTGTCATACAAATAAGACAAAAGAACGTACAGAAAAAGAATACAAAGATCTCATCAACCGTCTGAACCGGATTGAAGGTCAGGTGAGAGGAATTAAAAAAATGGTGGAAAACGGCACCTATTGTACTGATATTTTGATTCAGGTCTCTGCAGTCAATGCAGCGTTGAACAGTTTCAATAAAGTATTATTAGGGAATCATATCCGTACCTGTGTAGCGGAAGACATCCGTCAGGGAAAGGAAGAGACCATTGAAGAATTGGTGACAACACTGCAAAAGTTGATGCGATAAGGGGAGGTGATATCATGAAGCAATACAATGTGAACGGAATGAGCTGTGCGGCATGCAGTACAAGAGTGGAAAAGGCAGTTTCCAAAGTTGAGGGAGTGACTTCGTGTTCCGTCAGTCTTCTGACGAATTCCATGGGCGTGGAGGGAGATGCGAAAGAAGCAGACATTCTTGCAGCAGTGGAAAAAGCGGGATATTCAGCTTCTGTAAAGGGAGAGAATACCGCAAAGCCGGCAGAACATGCAGAAGAGGAATTTCTGAAAGATAAAGAGACTCCGGTCTTAAAAAAGCGGCTGATCTTATCGTTTTGTTTCCTTGTGCCGCTGATGTATCTTTCGATGGGACATATGATGTGGAACTGGCCGCTTCCCGGGATTCTGGCAGAGAATCATGTGGCAATGGGAATTTTACAGCTCTTGCTGACAGGATGTGTGATGATCATCAATCAGAAGTTTTTTGTCAGTGGATTTCAAAGTCTGCTGCACGGCGCGCCCAATATGGATACGCTGGTGGCACTTGGAGCAGGTGCTTCATTTGGCTACAGTACCTATGCATTGTTTGCCATGACAGATGCACAGATGCGTCAGGATATGGCAGGCGTGATGACTTATATGCATGAGTTTTATTTCGAATCTGCCGCGATGATCCTTACATTGATCACCGTCGGTAAGATGCTGGAGGCACGTTCCAAAGGAAAGACTACAGATGCCTTAAAAGCCTGATGCGACTGGCGCCAAAGACGGCGGTGGTGCTTCGTGACAAAACAGAACAGACAGTTCCTGTCGAACAGATGAAAAAGGGAGATATTTTTGTTGTCCGTCCCGGTGAGCATATACCCGTAGATGGTATTGTTCTGGAAGGAAGCAGCGCGATTGATGAATCTGCGCTGACAGGAGAAAGTATTCCAGTGGATAAAAAAGCAGGAGACATGGTATCAGCTGCTACGTTGAATCAGTCCGGATATCTCCGGTGTGAGGCATCCAGAGTAGGGGAAGATACGACATTATCTCAGATTATCCAGATGGTCAGTGATGCAGCGGCTACCAAAGCACCCATTGCAAAAGTGGCGGATCGGGTATCCGGAATTTTCGTCCCTGCAGTCATGGTGATCGCGGCGATTACATTTGTGGTATGGATATTGGCAGGAGAAAGTGTCGGATTTGCACTCGCAAGAGGAATTTCTGTTCTGGTGATCAGTTGTCCTTGTGCACTTGGCTGGCAACTCCCGTTGCAATCATGGTGGGAAGCGGAAAAGGCGCAAAAAACGGTGTGATGTTTAAGACTGCTGTGTCGCTGGAAGAAACAGGAAAGGTACAGATCGTGGCATTGGACAAGACCGGGACGATCACAAGCGGAGAACCGAACGTTACAGATATCGTAACGGCGGAGGGAATCCGGCAGGGAGAATTATTACAGACCGCATATGCCCTGGAACAGAAAAGTGAGCATCCGCTGGCAAAAGCGGTGATGACGTATGCAGAAGAACAAAAGCTGACAGAGAGCGTGGAAATGACAGGATTTCAGGCAGTTCCGGGAAATGGTCTGTCCGGCTGGTGTGATGGAGAACGACTTTGGGGAGGAAATTTATCATTCATCCGAAAGACTTGCGCAGTTTCAGAAGATATGCAGGCAAAGGCAAAAGGGCTGGCAGATCAGGGAAAAACCCCGCTCTTTTTTGCAAAAGAAGATCAGCTTCTTGGAATCATTGCAGTTGCAGATGTGATCAAGAAAGACAGCCCAAAGGCCGTACAGGAACTGCAGAATATGGGAATCCGGGTCGTGATGCTGACCGGGGATAATGAGCAGACAGCCCGTGCCATCGGAGAGCAGGCCGGTGTGGACGAGGTGATCGCAGGGGTACTGCCGGAAGGAAAAGAAGAAGTGATCCGCAGACTGAAGAATCAGGGAAAAGTAGCCATGGTCGGAGACGGCATCAATGATGCTCCGGCACTGACAAGAGCAGACATGGGAATTGCTATCGGAGCAGGAACGGATATTGCGATCGATGCCGCAGATGTGGTATTGATGAAGAGCAGACTTACGGATGTTCCGGCAGCCATCCGACTGAGTCGTGCGACACTTCGCAACATTCATGAGAATTTATTCTGGGCATTTATTTATAATGTCATCGGAATCCCGCTGGCAGCCGGAATCTGGTATCCATTGTTTGGATGGAAATTAAATCCGATGTTCGGAGCGGCGGCAATGAGTTTGTCCAGCGTTTGTGTTGTTACCAATGCACTTCGTCTCAACTGGTTCCGTATGAAGGACGCCACAAGAGATCGAAAAATAAAAACAAGAAAGAAACAGGAGGAAATGACAATGGAAAAAACAATGAAAATTGAAGGAATGATGTGTGGACACTGCGAGGCGTCTGTAAAGAAAGCACTGGAGGCACTTGCAGAGGTGGAAGCGGCAGAAGTAAGCCATGAGAAAGGCACAGCGGTGGTGACACTGCGCTCGGCGGTTTCTGATGAAGTACTGAAAAAGGCAGTGGAAGAGAAAGATTATACCGTTGTGGAAATTCGATAGGATTTATTTGTCAGTATAAAAGAATTAAAGAGAAAACAGTCGGGTAAAATCCGGCTGTTTTTTTTAAATGAATCACAAACATCTGGCAGTAAACAGAAAAATATAATACTATATAAGGTATGTAAAAAGATTTTGACAAAGATATTTTGTGGATGTACAGGATATTTGATAGACAAATCAGGAGAAACCTGCGATAGTGCAGAGGAAAGGACGGATGTTATGGAAATAGGTGTAAAATTAAAAGAAGCAAGGATCAAGAGTGGATTGACACAGGAGAATGTTGCAGAAAAAATTCAGTCTCCCGCCAGACAATTTCAAACTGGGAAAATGAAAAATCTTTTCCGGATATTGTGAATGTGATCAAATTGAGTGACCTGTATAACATCAGCCTTGATCAATTATTGAAAGGAGATGAAGCAATGATAGAACATTTGGAAAAAAGTACAAACATTGTAAAAAGTAATGAGAAATTGATTGCTGCGATTATTGCCAATGTATTGTTGATGATCTTGTTTATATTATTTAATGGTTTGATCATTGAGAATCATTATCTGATCATGGCAGCTCGATTCTTGGCATTACAGCAACTTGTATGCTATTTTATCAGATTATAAAGAAACTTTAGGAGGAATGGAAAATGCTTATTTTTGCAATTATATTTGTATTTATGGTTTTGCTTGGCGGACTGACATTATCCTATCAGATATTTAAACTGGTAGCTCTTGATGCAGAGAGCAGAGGGTTGAAGCATCCGAAATTATGGGGAATGTTTTCACTTTCCGGAAATCAGGGTGGAGGCGGACTGATTTTATATTTGATTGGCAGAAATCGATATGTGTCCAATATGACAGATGCTGCCATAGTGGAATTTGATTCCCGCAAGAGGCGGGCTGCGCTATCTTTGAGTTTTATTGCAATCGGAACGATTGGAGTGATGTTTATAGCCTTATTTGGAAATGTTTTTTAAGAATTACAGAGGGTGTCGCAAAGAGATTTTGCGGCATCCTTTTTTACAAATTTTTGACTGATTCTTTACAAATAAAAAGATGTGTGTTATATTGAAAACAACAAAAGGTAATACCTATTACATAATACTTTGTAAGGAGAAGAGAAGATGTATCAGAGTCACGAATTTTATTTGAGAAGAGCGATTGAAATTTCAAAAGAGGCAAGAGAAGCAGGAAATACTCCGTTTGGAGCCCTTCTGGTCAACAAAGAGGGAGAGATCATCATGGAGCAGGGAAATATTGAGATCACAGAGAAAATCTGTACAGGGCACGCGGAAGCGACACTTGCAGCAAGAGCATCTCATGAATATTCCAGAGAGTTTTTGTGGGATTGTACATTATATACGACTGCAGAGCCATGTGCGATGTGTGCAGGGGCTATTTACTGGGCGAATATCGGAAGAGTTGTATACGGAATGACAGAGAGGCGACTGTTGGAGCTGACAGGAAGTAATGAGCAGAACCCGACTTTTGATCTTCCATGCAGAGATGTATTTGCAAAAGGGCAGAAAGCAATTGAAGTAGTAGGACCGGTAGAGGCCGTTGAAGTAGAAGCAGCAAAGGTGCATGAGGATATTGGGATTAAGTTTCAGTCAGGAGCAGAGTATGAAAGCGGAATATTTTGATGAAAAAGTAGGATGGACAAAGACGCTGCTGATCGGATTTCAGCATGTCCTTACCATGTGTCCGGGAACAATCGCGGTTCCTTGATTTTAGCAGGAGCCCTGGGACTGGGGGAAAAAGAAACTGCATTTTTAGTAGCAGCCAATTTTTTTACAAGTGGAATTGCCATTCTGATTCAGGTGATCGGAATCGGAAAATTGGCAGGATCCAAATATCCCATTATTTTGGGTTCTTCTTTTGCACCTCTAAGCCCTATGATCCTGATCGGAAAAGAATATGGGATGCAGACACTCTTTGGCGCAGTGATCGCATCCGGTGCGATAATTTTTATCCTGTCTTTTTTTATGGATCAGATTTTAAAACTTTTCCCTCAGGTTGTAGTGGGAACATTTGTAACGTTGATCGGAATTACACTGGCGCCGACTGCACTGCGGGATCTGGCAGGCGGAGAAGGCAGCGAAAGCTTTGGGTCTGTTGAAAATCTGATTCTGGGCACTGCAGTTTTGATCTTTATCATTCTGGTAGAAAAGTATGCAAAAGGAATCTGGAAAAGTATGTCCCTGTTGCTCGGAATCGTGGCGGGAACGATCGTGGGATGTGGTCTGCACATGGTCGATTTCACATCAATCGCGCAGGCAGAAGTATTCCAGCCGGTGAAACCATTTTATTATGGAATGCCGGAGTTTAAAATATGGCCGATTTTTATTATGAGTATTTTCTGCATCATCAACATGATCCAGTGTATCGGAGTCTTTTCTGTAATGGATGAAATTGTTGGAATCCAGACAGATAATAAGACAAAGGAGAGAGGAATCAGAGGTCAGGCAGCAGCACAGATGGTGACTGGGATGTTCAATTCGGTTCCATCTACCATGTTCAATGAAAATGTAAGTCTGATCGGACTGACAAAAGTTAAAAGCAGATCCGTTGTTGCAGCAGCTGGCATTATGATCATTCTGGCAGGAATTTTCCCGAAGATTTCCGCGGTATTTACGGCTGTTCCTAAATGTGTGCTGGGAGGTGCAACACTGGCATTGTTCGGGGTGATCACTTCTTCTGGAATTTCCATTTTATCCAAACTGGATTTTTCAAAAGATAACAATTTCAAGATTGTAGGGACCAGCATTGCGATCGGAGTAGGCGCAGCATTTGCATCAGATGTTTTTGTGAATATTCCGAATGCATTGCAGATGGTATTAAGCAATGGTCTGTTTATGGTCAGCATCAGCGCGATTTTTCTGAATCTGATCTTGAATGGGAAAAAAGCTTTTTCTTGACAAAGAAAAGGGATTCTTCTATCATCATACATAGGTTAAGAGAAAGAGAGGAATCGCTTTGAGTACGCAGAAATTACGTGTAAAATCCTTGTCCGGACAGGCAAAGGAGGCCATTCTTCAATATATAGAAGAGATGGATCTAAAAACAGACAATAAGCTTCCAAGAGAAGAGGCACTTGCCGAGATGCTTGGAGTGAGCCGGATCACAATCCGTCAGGCATTGAATGATCTTGCGGCAGAGGGGATTATTTTCCGCAGACAGGGAAGGGGTACATTTGTCAATGTGGATTCTCTCAATATCAAGGTCACGTTCAGTCCCTGTATGGAATTGACGCAGATGATCAAAAAGAGCGGGTATGCTCCTTCCGTCAGACTTTTAAATATTCAAAAAGTAAAACGGGAGGAAGAAATCTGTTCTCTTCTTCAGATGCACCGGACGAACAGCTGGTAGTGGCAGAAAAGCTGTTTCTGGCAGACGATAAGATCTGTGCATTCTGCAGAGATTATTTCGGAATGAATCTGATCGGCGGGGAAGAGGCATTTGATATGTTTTCAAAGTATGAAGATTCGATTTACAAATATATTTATGAATTGTCCGGGGAAAAGGCGCAATGGGATAAAGTTGAGATCGATACAGTGAATCCGGCAGAAATTGCAGGATTAAAAAAATATGTATCTGTGAAAGAACTGGGTTTAAGTCCATATCTTTACCTGAAGACATTAAATTACAGTGAGAAAGATAAACCACTGGTCTATGCGAATGAATATTTTAACACGGAAATCATCAAATTTAATCTGATCCGTCAAAAGAATATACAATATTGAGAAAGGGCACTTCGTCTTGGTTGGATGAAGTGCCCTCGTTTTTTTATAAAAGATGTTCAAATGCATCATAAAATCCCGGATAGGAAACGTCAATACAGTGGCTGTCCAGAATTTTCGTGCGTCCGTCAGCTACAAGAGCTGCGATACTGAATGCCATGCGATCCGGTGATCGAGCAGTGTGTGGATGGTAGCGCCTTTTAAAGGCTCTCCTCCTTTGATCACCATTCCATCTTCTGTCGGGAGAACGCTGCATCCCATGGCGATCAGATTGTCAGTGATCGTCTCGATCCGGTCCGTCTCTTTGACACGAAGTTCCTGCGCATCGCGGATGATGGTCGTACCTTCAGCGCAGGCTGCCATAACGGCAATGATCGGAATCTCATCGATCAGTGTGGGAATGATATCACCGTGAATCGAAATTCCATGAAGCTGGCTGCTGCGAACCAGAATATCGGCCATTTTTTCCCCGGCTTCTGTACGTTCATTTAACAGTGTGATATTACCGCCCATATCTTCGCATACTTTCAAAAGACCTGCACGAGTCGGGTTGATCCCTACATTTTTGACCAGAATCTCGGAATCCGGAACTAAAAGTCCTGCTGCGATAAAGTAGGCAGCGGAAGAAATATCTCCGGGAACAGTGATCTTCTGTCCATGTAATTCCGGACATGGCTGGATCACGGACGTTGCCTCAGAACCTGCCAGCTGATGAACGGTCCGGATATCTGCGCCGAATTCTTTGAGCATCAACTCCGTGTGATTGCGGGACAAGATCGGTTCTGTCACGGAAGTTTCCCCCTCTGCGTAAAGGCCCGCAAGAAGAATACAGGATTTTACCTGAGCAGAAGCAACCGGTGACGTGTAGTGGATTCCGTGCAATTTCCCTGGTTCAATGACCAGCGGTGCGCATCCATTGCCGTGCAGGCTGGAAATATGAGCGCCCATCTGTGTCAGTGGTTCGATGATCCGTTTCATGGGACGTGAGTTGAGTGACTCGTCTCCGGAAAGGGAAGTGGAAAATGGCTGTCCTGCAAGAATACCGGAGAGCAGGCGGGTAGTTGTTCCGCTGTTTTTTACCTGTAATGTTTCCGAAGGCGCAGTCAGTCCGTGCAGTCCCTTGCCGTGTACCAGAATCCGGTTTTGGTGTTCCTCTATTTTAATCCCCATTTTCCGGAAGCAGTCAATGGTGGCAAGACAGTCTGCACCATTTAGGAAGTTGTGGATCTCTGTCATTCCGTTGGCGAGAGATGCGAACATCACACTGCGGTGAGAAATGGATTTGTCTCCCGGAATGGAAACTTCTCCTTTTAATCCTGTAATGCTTGTCAATTCCATAATCATAGATTCCTTTCTTTAAACTTCATATACAATATACCGGTATTTCTGCAGAAGTGCGGCGGCTTTTACAGAGGCGTCCTCTTCGTAAAATTCGATGCGCAGTACCCCTTCTTCAAATTCCCGGTTATGAATGATTCCAATATTTTTAATGCTGATGTGATTGCTCGCCAGAATCGTGGCAATGGTCGCGATTCCTCCAGCTTCATCGATAATGTCACAGTACAGGGCAAAAATCTTTTTGATCGGTCCTGCAGAGTGATCCGGCATGGAATTCCGGTAGTCTCTGGATGACTCGAAGAATGAAAATAATTCCCGTTCATTGCCGGCATCAATGGAAATTTTTGCGCGGTTCAGTTCTTCGATATAAGCGTCCAGGATCCGGGAGATATTATCTTTATTTTTCAGGCAGATCTGCTGCCACATGATCGGAGAAGAAGATGCAATCCTTGTAATATCTTTAAAACCGCCCGCAGCCAGAAGCTTCATCAGTTCCTCTTTTGTATCCGTACTTTTTACGAAGTTGACCAGGCAGGAGGCAATGATGTGCGGCAGATGACTGATAGTTCCGGTGACCGTATCATGCAGCCGGTAGTCAAGCACGATCGGCAGCGCCTTCAGAGACTGTACAAAGCAGCGGTAATCTTCCAGCTTCTCAGAAGAGACTTTGTCAGACGGCGTCAGGATGTAGTATGCATTTTCAATCAGATGAGCCTTGGAATTGGCAAATCCGCTTTTTTCGGAACCTGCCATAGGATGTCCTCCGATGAAATTTGCATCCAGACCAAGCCGGGTAATCTCCTCATGGATCGCAGTCTTTACACTGCCGACATCTGTCAGGATGCAATCCGGATGGATCAAATCCTTTAACTGAGATAAATACGCATTATTGTAAGAAATCGGCGCACAGAGAAAAAGATAGGAACAGTGAGAGAACTGTTCGTCAATGGCAGTACAGGAGATGTCGATCGTTCCGTCCTGCATGGCCAGTGCAAGTGTTTCTCTGCTTTTATCAAAAGCCAGGATCTGATAGTCCGGATAATACTGGCGGATTGCCTTGGCGATAGAACCGCCGATTAGTCCCAGCCCGATAAATCCGATGGTAGTGCTTGTTTTTGTCTGCATAGTTTGATGTCCTTTCTAAATAAACTGGCTGATGGGAAGCTGCGATCCCAAGAAGCACATATAGAATATTTTAGCATTTTAACTCGTAAAAGTAAATTAGAAACAAGTTGTTAAAAATAAATAAAATAGTTGTAATTTATATAAAATTTTAGTACAATATACACATAGCACGTGAGTCGGCAGAACAGCTGCCGGAACATGAAGAGAATAACAACATAAGGAGGCAGCACTATGAAGGTTTACAGAACGGATGAGATTAGAAACGTAGTATTGCTTGGCCACGGTGGCAGCGGCAAAACAAGTCTTGCAGAGGCGATGCTTTATGTATCAGGAGCAGTCAGTCGTATGGGAAAGATTTCCGAGTCCAATACGACCAGTGATTTTGATAAAGAAGAGCAGAAGCGCGGATTCTCGATCAGCACGAGCCTGATCCCGATCGAGTGGGAAAAGGCAAAGATCAATATTCTGGATACACCGGGATATTTTGATTTTGTCGGCGAAGTAGAAGAAGCAGTGAGTGCAGCAGATGCGGCAGTTATCGTGGTTTCCGGAAAAGCCGGTGTACAGGTTGGTACAGAAAAAGCGTGGGAGCTTTGTGACAAGTACAACCTGCCGCGTATGGTCTATGTGACAGAGATGGATATGGACGACGCAAGTTTCCGCCAGGTTGTGGAAGATCTGACTGTCAGATATGGTAAGAAAATCGCGCCGCATTTCCAGCCGATCCGTGAGAACGAAAAGCTGGTCGGATATATCAACATTATTAAAAATGCCGGCAGACGTTATACAGGAATCGGACAGAGAGAAGAGTGCGAGATTCCGGATTATTGTCTTCCTAACCTGAAGATTTTGAGAGATTCTCTGATGGAGGCAGTTGCGGAGACGAGCGAAGAATTTATGGATCGTTACTTTGAGGGAGACGAATTTTCAATTGAAGAGATCCGTGCAGCCATGCGTACGGAAGTGATGGATGGGGACATCGTTCCGGTTGCTATGGGATCCAATGTACAGGCACAGGGTGTTGCCAATCTGCTTTCTGATATCGTGCGTTTCTTCCCGAGTCCGGATAAGAGAAGCTGTGCGGGTATCCACAGGACAAAGAGTGAGATCTACGAGGCTGATTATGATTTTTCAAAGGCCAAATCTGCCTATGTATTCAAGACAATGGTAGATCCGTTTATCGGAAAGTATTCATTTGTAAAGGTATGCTCCGGTGTACTCAAAGGGGATGACGTACTTTACAATGCAGATGCGGATGCCGAGGAAAAACCGGGCAAGCTTTATACGATGTGCGGAAACAAACCGACAGAAGTTTCCGAACTGTTTGCAGGAGATATCGGAGCAATCGCAAAGCTTGGAAGTACAAAGACAGGAGATACTCTTTCGACAAAGAATACGCCGATTACATATTCCAGAACAGATTATTCGGTTCCATATACCTATATGAGATACAAGACTCTGACAAAAGGGGATGAAGACAAGGTATCTCAGGCACTGCAGAAGATGATGGCAGAGGATGTGACACTCAGAGCAGTCAATGACAGTGAGAACAGACAGTCTCTTCTTTACGGTATGGGAGATCAGCATCTGGAAATCGCAGCCAGCAAACTGGCAGCCAGATATAAAGTAGAAATTAAACTGGAGACACCGAAAGTGGCGTTCCGTGAGACAATCCGTAAGAAATCGGATGTGGACACAAAATACAAAAAACAGTCCGGCGGACATGGTCAGTACGGACATGTAAAGATGCGGTTTGAACCATCTGGTGATCTGGAGACTCCTTATGTATTTGAAGAAGAAGTGGTAGGCGGCGCTGTTCCGAAGAACTACTTCCCGGCTGTAGAAAAAGGACTTCAGGACTCTGTGGTAAAAGGTCCTCTCGCAGGATATCCGGTAGTCGGAGTCAAAGCAGTTCTTTACGATGGATCTTACCATCCGGTAGATTCTTCGGAGATGGCATTCAAGACAGCTACGATCCAGGCATTTAAGAAAGGCTTTATGGAAGCGGGACCGGTTCTTCTGGAGCCTATCGCATCCTTGAAAGTGACAGTGCCGGACGACTATACAGGAGATGTTATGGGTGATCTGAATAAGAGAAGAGGACGTGTCCTTGGCATGACACCTGTAAGCGGCGGCAAACAGATCATAGAAGCAGACATTCCGATGACAGGACTGTTTGGATACTGTACAGTGCTTCGCTCCATGACAGGAGGAAGAGTACTTATGAGTATCAGTTTGCAAGATATGAGCAGGCACCTTCGGATGTACAGGAGAAGGAAATCGCAGCAAGAGCAGCGGAAGAAAAATAGAATAGAAAATTAGAAAAAGACCTTTTCTGCAAAAATCAATGATTTTGTTGTAGGAAAGGTCTTTTTTGGCGGAGAAAACAGAAAAAAATTATGCAAAACGTGGAAAAAATATAAAAATAGTATTAAAATTGTGTGTGTGGTATTAAGGTGGTATAATAGAACACGTTTTGAAAAGAAGAATGTGAAAACAGAGAGGACTTAGGGAACCAATGAAAATTGTAATCATAGGCGACGGCAAGGTTGGTTATAAACTGGCAAAACAACTGTCATCAGAAAAGTACGATATTATATTGATCGATAATAATGAAGAAAAACTGCGAAAATCCATTGAAAGAATGGATGTTTTTTGTGTTGTGGGAGAAGGCGGCAGTGTGGAGGTTCAGCAGAGGCGGATGTACCGCATGCAGATCTGGTGATTGCCTGCACTTCTACGGACGAGTGCAATATGCTCAGCTGTCTGATCGCGAGAAGGCTGGGCGCACGGCATACGATTGCCCGGGTAAGAAATCCGATCTACTATAAACAGATTGATTTTCTGAAAAAGGACCTCCATTTGAGTATGGTAGTAAATCCGGAACTGATCGTTGCGGGGGATATTACCCGTCTGCTGCTGTTTCCGGATGCAAGTAAGGTAGAGACTTTCGTAAAAGGAAGGGTGGAACTTGTTGAATTTCCGATTCACTGCGGAAAACTGGAAGGATTGTCTTTGTCTGAATTATATGCACGTTTTCAGGTTCAGGTGCTGGTATGTGCAGTCGAATCCGGAGAAACGGTTTTGATTCCGGATGGAGATTATATTTTAAAAGCAGGAGACAAGTTGCATATTGCGGCTTCTCATCAGAATATGGAGCAGTTCTTCAAGAAGATTGCCCTGCGAAAAGAGAAGATTAAAAATGCAATGATCTGCGGTGGGGGGAGAGTGGCCTACTATCTGGCAAGCCAGTTGTGTAATCTGGGGATGAATGTCAAGATCATCGAAAGAAACAGAGAGCGCTGTGAAGAGCTCTGTGAACTTCTTCCACAAGCAACCATCATCAATGGCGATGCGACGGAGCATGATCTGCTGATAGAAGAGGGGATTGAAAAAACAGATGCTTTTATTGCACTGACAGGAATGGATGAAGAGAACATCATCATGTCTTTGTTTGCTTCTAAGCAGAGTGTATCCAAGGTGATCGTAAAGATCAATGAGGACCGCAGAGCCATGATGATCGATGAACTTGGACTCGACAGTATTGTATCTGCTAAAACAGCGACTGCTGATGCCATTCTTGGTTATGTGCGGGCGAGAAGAAATTCTCAGTGCAGTGCAAATGTGGAGACCATGTACCAGCTACTGGATGGAAGAGTGGAGGCGCTGGAATTTATTATCAAATCGGAGAATGCGTATACGGGAGTACCTCTTAAAGATCTGAATCTGAAAGCGAACAATATCATTGCCTGCATTGCACGGGGAAGAAAAATCATTATTCCAAACGGGGATGACAGTATTCAGGTAGGTGACAGTGTAGTTATTATCACCATGACAAAACAGATCCGGGATCTGGACGATATTTTGGTGAAGAGGTAATGAGATGAATAATAGAATGATTGTTTATATGATAGGCAGAATGCTGGGAGTGGAAGGACTTCTGCTTCTGGTGCCGGCGCTTGTTTCTTTTTTGTATGGAGAGCAAAGCGGAATTGCATTTTTATTGACAGCGGCCATTCTGCTCATTATTTTTCTGCTGGCGGGCAGAAAAAACCGAAAGATACGAGTATTTATGGAAAAGAAGGGCTTGCACTGGTCGGGATTGCCTGGATTTTGTGGTCACTGTTCGGTGCACTGCCGTTTTTTATCTCCGGTTCGATTCCAGATTATCTGGATGCCTTTTTTGAGACAGTCTCCGGATTTACAACAACAGGTTCTACAATTCTGACGGATATCGAGGCGCTTCCGCAGGGAATGTTGTTTTGGAGAGCGCTGACACACTGGATCGGCGGAATGGGAGTTTTGGTATTTGTTATGGTACTTTTGAATCTGGATGATGACGGATCCATGTATCTGATGCGCGCGGAAGTACCGGGACCGGAAGCAGACAAGCTTGTTCCGAAGGCACGCAGTACGGCGAGAATTCTGTATCTGATGTATCTGATTCTGACAATGGCAGAGGTGATTTTCCTTTTATTTGGCGGAATGAACCTTTATGACGCGCTAATTCATTCATTCAGTACTGCGGGAACCGGTGGATTTTCCAACAGAAATGCAAGTGTGAGCTATTATGACAGTGCGTATATTGACGGGGTTATCACCGTATTTATGATTTTGTTTGGGATCAATTTTAATATTTATTTTGCAATTTACATAAAAAACTGGAAGAGTGCATTAAAAAATGAAGAAGCACGCACCTATCTTGGTGTGATTGCTGCGGCAATATTGATGATCACAGTCAACATTTATCATATATACGGCAATGTGGCAAGTGCGTTCCGGTATTCAAGTTTTCAGGTGGCAGCGGTGATCACGACAACGGGATTCTACACTGCGGACTTTAATTTATGGCCGGAATTTTCTAAAACCATTTTGCTGGTCACCATGATCATCGGAGCTTGTGCCGGATCGACAGGTGGAGGAATGAAGGTGTCGAGAATTCTGATCCTCTGCAAGAGCGTAAAGCAGGAAATCAAGCGGATTCTGCATCCTAAAGCAGTGACGGTGGTGACTGTGAACGGTCAGAAGGTAGGCAGAGAGACCCTTCATGGAGTATATGTATACAGTATTTGTTATGCGCTTATCCTGGTATCTTCTGTTTTGATCGTGTCCATCGATAATTATGATTTTGCGACTTCTGTCAGTGCGGTTCTGACGACCTTAAATAATGTCGGTCCCGGAATTTCACAGGTGGGACCGGTTGAGAATTTCTTTGAGTTCTCCTGGCTGTCAAAACTGGTATTCTGTGCGGATATGCTGCTGGGACGGCTGGAAATCTTCCCTTGTCTTGTCCTGCTTGCACCGGAGCTCTGGAAACGGAAATTTTAAGACAAAATGTTGGAAAAATCATAGGTAAATATTAAAAAGATATAAAAATTGCAAGAAGAATTGTGAATTATCTTTGAAGATGTTATAATTGTCCCACTACTTTAAAAGTAGAAATTATTTTTAGGAAAGGGAATTAGCATGAAAAAAGGTAAAATGAAACTTCTTGCAGTGTTGGCATTGGTTATTCTTGCCGGTATTTACTATTATGTTGCATTGCCGGCACTCAATATTCATTCTACGGAGTTCTGGATATTTCTGATCGTGGTGATCGTGGCAGCAGCATTTTTCTATGCGAAAAGAAAGCGGTTCGACAGATATGCGCTGAAAGAATCCAAGGGGATGAAAGTGATCCTGGGGATTCTTGGCGCAGTTGTAATCGTGTATGCAGCAGGTACACTGTTGTCTTCTCCGATCGTCAACGCGAAAAAATATCAGAAGCTGATGAAAGTAGAGGATGGAGAATTTACAAAAGATATCGAGGAACTCTCATTTGATCAGATTCCGCTGCTTGACAGAGATTCTGCGACGATCCTGGGAAACAGAAAGATGGGAAGTATGGTGGATATGGTCTCTCAGTTTGAGGTAGATGACTGGTACAGCCAGATCAACTACCAGGATCAGCCCGTGAGAGTATCTCCCCTGCGTTATGCCAGCCTGATCAAATGGTTCACGAATCAGAGTGAGGGAATTCCGGCATATATCAAGATCGATATGGCGACACAGAATACCGAACTGGTGAAGTTGGATGAAGGGATGAAGTATACGACCAGTGATCATTTCAATCGCAATATTTACCGTCATCTCCGGTTCAAATATCCGACTTATATCTTCAATGACTTAAGTTTTGAGATCGATGACAACGGAGTTCCATACTGGATCAGCCCAGTGAAGAAATTCAATATCGGTCTGTTTGGAGGTACCACAGTTGGAAGAGTGGTTTTATGTAATGCCATTACAGGTGAGACGAAAGATTATAAGATCGAAGATGCACCGGAGTGGATCGACCGGGCGTACTCCGCAGATATGCTGATACAGCTGTATGATTATTATGGTACGTTGAAGCATGGATTTTTAAACAGTGTGCTGGGACAGAAGGATTGTCTGCATACGACGACAGGATACAACTATCTTGCGCTGGATGATGATGTATGGGTATATACAGGTGTGACTTCGATCACAGGAGACCAGTCCAATGTAGGATTTGTTCTGATGAATCAGCGTACGATGGAGACGAAGTTCTATGAAGTGGAAGGCGCGACAGAAGAGTCTGCCATGTCTTCAGCAGAAGGTCAGGTGCAGAACTTAAAATACAAAGCGGCATTCCCGTTGCTTTTGAATATTTCAGGGGAGCCGACCTATTTTATGGCGCTGAAAGATGATGCCGGACTGGTGAAAAAGTATGCCATGGTCAATGTGCAGAAATATCAGGTTGTAGCCATTGGAAATACGGTCAGTGAGTGTGAAGAAAACTACAATGATCTGATGTATGAGAGTGGCATCAAGAAGCAGGCGGAAGATACGAGAGAAGTAAAGACGCTGGCTTCCAAGATCACAAAGATCGCACAGGGCGTTGTAGACGGAGATTCTCACTTTTATATCATGTTGGAAGGCTCTGATGATATTTTTGATGTTTCAGTCGTTGATTTTATCGATATTATCAAATACAATGTCGGTGATACTGTGACGGTAGAATACAAAGAAGGTGAGCGGGCAAATTCTGTACTTTCTTTGAACGGAGAAGAGCCGGATCAAAAAGCAAAAGAGACAAAAAAATCAGAAGCGGAAAGCGAAGAGCAGGCATTATCAGAAGAATAATAAAAACAGATATACCATAATGTATAAAAAAGCGGTACTCAGTAAAAAATACTGAATATTCGCTTTTTTCATACCCATTAGTTCAAAACGTTATAATTGTCGGAATCTATATCGGGAATGGATTCTTTCTCAGCCCCACACTGATAAAGAAATCAAGAGTATTTTCTGCAGAAATTTTACTCAGACTGGTCATAAATGCAGAAATGTTGTTTAAAGAAATATCCGCCTGTTTTAATACGCTGTCAATAAAGATGGTATCAATATCATGATTACCTGCTACCATACCGTAGAGAAAACCGATAAATTCATCCATTGTCAGAATATCAGGATAGTCTTCCATGCAGATTGCACGTACACCGAAGTCTAAAGTAGTAGTGTTGCGATGACTTTTTTTGATAAATACGACGTTTCCGTTAGATGTTTTGACCTTTTCATTAGCAAGCTCAATCATCTGCTGTGTTTTTCCGGTTCCTTTCGGTCCTGTAATTAAATTTACCATGGCAAATCTCTCCTTTTTGTATGTATTTTGAGACTTCTTTCTGCTCAAATAACTTAAATTTATTATACACCAAACAAGGTTCTTAAACAATAAAAAAATAATAAAAATGCAGATAAATATTCAGAAAAATATAATGAGAAAACTTCTCAATAACAAATGTTGAAATTGAGAGTAGGACATGGTAATATCAAACTAATTGAGAATCATAATCATTTAAGGAGGCTCATATGTCATCGGAAACATTGTCTTATTTTTTCAAAAATGAAGATATAAAACTAAAAGCCAGGTTTCAGGTTGCGCTGCAGTGCGCCCCCTTTTTAAAGGGGATCAAGATATCCAGCGTGATCACAATGGAACAGAAAATGTGTGAGGAGCTGCAGGAGATTTTTGAAGAGACAGAGGTAGAATATCGAATTCTGTCCTGCAGGGACAGCAGATGTCTTGTTTTCTTTTTCAGACGGAGTGAGTTGGAGTATCATCTGATGCTGCCTGACAATCAGCGGCTGCTTGAGGCATATGGGTATCATATGCGGAATCTGGATGAGATGCTCAAAAGACTGGCTCAAAGAGTGAGGCAGATAAGCAGCAGAAAACTGGGATTTCCCCATGAAATCGGAGTGTTTTTAGGGTATCCGAAGGAAGATGTGGAAGGATTTATTCACAATGAAGGAAGAAGTATCTTATGATCGGATATTGGAAAGTATATAGTAATCCGTCCAGGGCAAAAATGATTTTCAAGTCTTATGATCAGGCCAAAGAAGGAGTGGTCAGAGAATTTTTAGCCGGAAAAAGTATCCGGGAAATCGCACAATAATGAAGGAGGAATTCACATGAATGCAGCAGTAGTATATTGGAGTGGAACAGGAAATACAGAGGCAATGGCACAGGCGGTCGCAGAAGGGATTCAGGCAGCAGGAGGAACCGCGGAGGTATGTGAGGTTGGACAGACAGATGCGGATACGATTTCAAAATTTGATAAAATTGCGCTCGGCTGCCCGTCTATGGGAGCAGAGCAGTTGGAAGACAGCGAAATGGAGCCGTTCGTGGAAGAACTGGAGCCGATGATCTCCGGTAAGCAGCTACTTTTGTTTGGGTCTTACGGCTGGGGTGACGGAGAGTGGATGCGTGACTGGTGCCAGAGAATGGAAGAGGCGGGAGCACATCTGATCTGTGAAGAAGGTGTGATCGCAAACGAGACGCCGGATGATGCTGCGTTGGAGGAATGCCGGGCAGCCGGAAAGGAACTGATCACGGCATCGGTATAAGGATTCTTTTTCCATGTGCATTTAAACGGAACCAAAGTCTTCTCCTGAGCATAGGATAACATATCGAAAAAAAGAATTACGAAAGGGAGAAACATATGAATTTGGATGTAATACTTGGAATTTTACTGCCGTTTGCAGGAACAACTCTTGGCGCAGCAATGGTATTCTTCATGAGAAAAGAGATGAATGAAAAGCTGCAGAAAGGTCTGCTTGGATTTGCTTCGGGTGTCATGATCGCAGCATCTGTCTGGTCGCTTTTAATCCCGGCCATCGAGATGGCAGAGGAAGGCGGACAGATTGCATGGATTCCTGCAGCGGCAGGGTTTCTGCTTGGGATTGGCTTTCTGCTTTTGCTGGACACGGTGACACCTCACCAGCACTTTCAGGAATCGGAGCCGGAAGGGATTCAGGCATCACTTCGAAAAACAACAATGTTGATGCTCGCAGTGACGCTGCACAATATTCCGGAAGGAATGGCAGTGGGTGTGACCTTTGCCGGAGTTCTTTCGGATAATGTACTGATAACAATGACAGGGGCATTTGTATTGTCTGCCGGAATCGCCATTCAGAATTTTCCGGAGGGAGCGATTATTTCCATGCCGTTAAGGGCGCAGGGAATTACAAAACTGAGGGCGTTTGTGTATGGAACACTGTCAGGGATTGTAGAGCCGATCGCCGCATTTCTGACAATCTGGCTGACGGGGCTTGTAGTTCCGCTTCTGCCATATTTTCTCTCTTTTGCGGCAGGCGCTATGATTTATGTTGTAGTGGAAGAGTTGATTCCGGAGGCACAAAACGGAAAACATACCAATGTAGGAACAATCGGTGTTGCAGCAGGGTTCACACTGATGATGATTCTGGATGTGGCGCTGGGATAGAAAAAAGCAGAGGGAGCGATGTCTGTATTCCCTCTGCATTTTACTTATAAACATTGATTAGTTTTTCTAAAATGGAAAATCAGAAAATGGCTTGCATTCTTTTCAAAACCATGCTATTCTTTACTTTAGTGTTGTAAAACACTAAACTCAGGAGAGTCTCTGAAAAAAGAGCGCCGAAGGTGTAATCAGCAGACGCATGATCTGGATGCGGTTTTGCTGAGAATCTCTCAGGCAAAAGGATGGAGGAAAGAAAGTATGTTAGCACAAATCTACAATCAAATCGACACAGCGATCAAATGGGTGGATGACCGGATATGGGGACTGCCGCTCATTATTCTGATCCTGACAACAGGTATCTATTTAACCGTTCGCCTTGGCGGACTTCAGATTCGGCATCTGCCGAAAGCACTCAGATTCATGGTAAAAAATGAAGAAGAAGGACATGGGGAAGTGACCAGCTTTGGAGCACTTTGTACGGCGCTTTCTGCAACGATCGGAACCGGAAATATTACCGGAGTAGCGACTGCGATTGCGGCAGGCGGACCGGGCGCACTGTTCTGGATGGTGGTGGCAGCATTTTTCGGAATGGCAACGAAGTATGCAGAAGGGCTTCTTGCAATCAAATACCGGACAATCGACAAAGAAGGGCATGTTCTTGGCGGACCGTTCTATTATATTGAAAACGGAATGGGAAAAAACTGGCGCTGGCTGGCAAAAATATTTGCATTTTTCGGAGCCGGAGTCGGGTTGTTTGGAATCGGTACGTTTACCCAGGTAAACAGTATTGCATCTGCAGTGAAGAATTTCTTTGATCCGAATACAGAGAATGCCGTGCAGATGTTTGGAAATACATATTCATGGGCAACTGTGATCACTTGTATTATTCTGACAGTCTGTGTCGGTCTGGTCGTGATCGGAGGACTGAAACGAATTGCAAAAGTATCCGAAATTGTAGTTCCGTTTATGGCGGTATTGTACGTGGTGTTTGTTCTGATCATTATGATCACACATATTACAGAAATCCCGGTAGCAATCGTAACGATTGTGAAATCTGCATTTACCGGAAGTGCACTGGCAGGCGGCGCGATGGGAACCATGGTCATGGCCATGCAGAAAGGAATCGCAAGAGGAATCTTTTCCAATGAAGCGGGTCTTGGTAGTGCGCCGATCGCGGCAGCAGCTGCAGTGACAAAAGAACCTGTGCGTCAGGGACTGGTGTCTATGACAGGTACATTTATTGATACGATCATAATTTGCACAATGACCGGAATTTCCGTGGTCTTAGCAGGTACATGGAATGATCCGAATCTGGAAGGTGTGGAGATTACGATGGCAGCATTTCAGAAGGGTCTGCCGTTTGCGTCGGCAGTTGCATCTTTTATTCTGATGCTTTGTCTGGTATTCTTTGCATTTACTACGATTCTCGGCTGGAATTACTATGGAGAACGGTGTATGGAATATCTGTTCAACCGGAATAAAAAAGTAGTGATGACTTATCGCTGGCTGTATATTCTGGCTGTATTTATCGGACCATATATGACGGTTGCGGCAGTGTGGAACATCGCAGATATCTTCAATGCGCTGATGGCGCTTCCGAACCTGATTGCACTGCTTGTGCTCAGCAATGTGGTGGTCAAAGAAACAAAAGACTATTTTGCGAGGATGAAATAGAGAGAAATCAGCAGAATCCACTTGACTTATTTTATGATTCTTCTTATAATAAGGAAACATATGAAAGAAATGTTGATGAGGAATAGTAAGAGTCTGAGGTTTTTCAGAGACCTGCCGGATGGTGCGAGGCAGGAAACAGCGTTCTCCCAACTCCCCTCGGAGTTCTTTTTCTGAACACCCAGGATGGAAAAGTAGGAAAAAGCGGGCCTTCCCGTTACAGAAGTAATGAGTGCATCTGTATGTTTGCAGATGAAGAAGAGTGGTACCACGGAAGATAAAAGCCTTTTTCGTCTCTTAATTGAGATGAAAAGGCTTTTTTAGAAATCAAAGGAGGATATGCGAAATGGGTGCAAAAATTGTTTACAACCACAAAGCAATCGAGAAAAAATGGCATGATAAATGGCAGGAAAATCCGGTAAATCCAAGATTCAGGGACAACGGAGAGAAAAAAGAAAAATATTATTGTCTGGATATGTTCCCGTATCCGTCAGGAAACGGTCTGCATGTCGGACACTGGAGAGGATATGTGATCTCCGATGTCTGGAGCCGTTACAAATTACAGCAGGGATATTATATTGTACATCCGATGGGATGGGACGCATTCGGTCTTCCGGCTGAGAACTATGCGATCAAGATGGGAGTTCATCCTGCAAAATCCACAGCAGAGAACGTAGCAAACATCAAGCGTCAGATCAATGAGATCGCAGCATTGTATGACTGGGATATGGAAGTTAACACAACAGATCCGGATTTCTACAAATGGACACAGTGGATCTTTGTGAAAATGTTCAAAGAAGGTCTTGCATATGAGAAAGAGTTCCCGATCAACTGGTGCCCATCCTGCAAAACAGGTCTGGCAAACGAAGAGGTTGTGAATGGAAAATGTGAGCGCTGCGGAACAGATGTTACAAAGAAAAATCTGCGTCAGTGGATGCTGCGTATCACAAAATATGCAGACCGTCTTTTGAACGATCTCGACAAACTGGACTGGCCGGAAAAAGTAAAGAAAATGCAGGCTGACTGGATCGGAAAATCTTACGGTGCAGAAGTAGATTTCCAGGTGGATGGAAGAGACGACAAGATCACCGTTTATACAACACGTCCGGATACCTTACACGGTGCAACATTCATGGTACTTGCGCCGGAACATGCACTTGCAAAAGAACTTGCGACAGACGAGACAAGAGAAGCGGTGGAGCAGTATATTTATGATGCTTCCATGAAGTCCAACGTAGACCGTATGCAGGATAAGGAAAAGACAGGTGTGTTTACGGGAAGCTATGCGATCAATCCGATCAACGGTGCAAAAGTACCGATCTGGCTGTCTGATTATGTACTGGCAGATTATGGTACAGGAGCAATTATGTGTGTACCTGCACATGATGACCGTGACTTTGCATTTGCAAAAAAATTCGAGATCCCGATCATTCAGTCATTGCAAAAGACGGACAGGAAATCGAAAATATGGAAGAGGCATACACAGATGCTGTTGGAACTATGATCAATTCCGGAGAGTGGAACGGAATGGAATCAGCCGTTCTCAAGAAAGAAGCTCCACATATCATTGAAGAGCGTGGAATTGGAAAAGCAACTGTAAACTATAAGCTGCGTGACTGGGTATTCTCCCGTCAGCGTTACTGGGGAGAGCCGATTCCGATTGTACACTGTCCGGAATGTGGAGCAGTGCCGGTACCGGAAGAAGAGCTGCCGCTGCGTCTGCCGGATGTAGATTCTTATGAACCGACAGGAACCGGAGAATCTCCGCTTGCCGGAATCGAAGAGTGGGTAAACTGCAAGTGTCCGGTTTGTGGAAAAGACGCAAAACGTGAGACAAATACCATGCCTCAGTGGGCTGGTTCTTCCTGGTACTTCCTGCGTTATGTGGACAGTCACAATGACAAAGAACTGGTTTCCAGAGAAAAAGCGGACGAGATGCTTCCGGTAGATATGTATATCGGTGGGGTAGAGCATGCGGTACTGCATCTTCTGTACTCTCGTTTCTATACAAAATTCCTGCATGACATCGGAGTTGTAGACTTTGATGAACCATTCCACAAGCTGTTCAACCAGGGAATGATCACAGGAAAGAACGGAATTAAGATGAGTAAGTCCAAAGGAAATGTCGTATCTCCGGATGATCTGGTACGCGACTACGGATGTGACTCTCTGAGAATGTATGAATTATTCGTGGGACCGCCGGAGTTGGATGCAGAGTGGGATGACCGTGGAATCGACGGTGTCAACCGCTTCCTGAAACGTCTGTGGAATCTGCTGATGGACAGCAAAGAAAATGAAGTACAGGCAACAAAAGAGATGATCAAACAGCGTCACAGAATGGTAGCAGATATCACCATGCGTCTGGAGAGCTTCAGTCTGAATACCGTTATCTCCGGATTTATGGAGTACAACAACAAGTTTATCGAGATCGCAAAGAAAGAAGGCGGAATCGATAAAGAAACGCTGGAGACGATCGCAGTCCTGCTTTCTCCATTTGCACCTCATTTTGCAGAGGAGATATGGGAGCAGCTCGGACATACAGAGACAATCTTCAAAGCAGGCTGGCCGACATACGATGAGGCACAGATGAAAGACGATGAGATCGAAGTTCCGGTACAGATTAACGGAAAGACAAAAGCCGTGATCAGTATCGCAGCAGATATCTCCAAAGAAGAAGCGATTGCAGCAGGAAAAGAAGCGATTGCAGATAAACTGACAGGAAATGTGATTAAGGAAATCTATGTTCCGAAGAAGATTATTAATATTGTAATGAAATAAACAATGTGAATAGAAAAGACAGAACTCCATGTGCTTGGTAAGCTGAGGAGGGCTGTCTTTTTTGTTGGCGAAAAACTGGATAGTATATAGTTGACATTTTTTGATGCATATGATATTTTGTTAAGTATATTAACAAAAGAGGTGGTAAAATGAAACTACGAAAAAAATTTTATGCGAATTTCAAAACTTCATAAAAGCATATCTTAGTTTAGAACACAAACAACATAGAATTCTTGACTTGAATTTATCAGAGGTACATTTATTGAAAGTAGCTGAACAGAATCCAAATTACACGCTTATTGAATATGCTGAAAAGCTGAAAGTAAGTCGAAGCGCCATTACGCAATTAGTTAATTTGTTAGAAAAAAAAGATTGTGTCAAAAAGAAAAAAGCTAACAAGAAAAGTTTTGTGCTTGAGTTAACATCTAAAGGAGAAATAGTATGTAATAAACATGATGAAGAGCATAAAAAAATAGAAAATGATTTAAGAAGAATTTTTAAAAAATATGATTGTATTTTTTTTGAACAACTGAGCGAATTAATGTCTGATATCATAAGCACTTGGGAGGAATACGATGGGATGTAAAATTATAATTGAAGATACTAATAAATTGATGGATTCAAAGATGAATATATGCATCCAAGGATTAAAAAAGTTTCAAGAAATTAAAATTATTTTAGAAACAAATTGTTTTTATAATATAAATGCTCCTATGAATTGGTCAGAGAATACATTTTGGCAATCTGAAGCTATTTTTCTCAGTGATTCAAATGGAATAGTATCCCTTAAAAACTCACCATCGAAAGGGGGAGATTATATAGGCATTAGAGATATGGGGCTGTTTGAATCTCTTAAGGCTGTATCTATAGTTAATAAAAAACATATTGGAGACCTTAAAAAATTACCTTTAAATGATGTTGTAAGTTATAAAATTTCAGTTTTATCGGATGGAAAGTTACTTGCTGAAACAACTTTTAATAGATTTTATAAAAATTGTAATATAAATCACTATGATATACTAAGGGATAGTTGGCAAGGGAGATTATTTTATGACGGGGATAAAAATAAAAAACCGGCTATTATAGTATTATCTGGTAGTGATGGAGGAATTGAGAAAGCACAAAATATTGCAATGATGTTATCAAATCATGGTTTTGTGACACTGGCTATTAGTTATTTTGGAATGAATAACCAAAAATCAAGTTTAGATCGAATACCACTTGAAAACATTGAAGAAGCATTAAAGTATATACAAAAGTTGACATTTGTTGATTCTGCAAAGATTGGAATTTATGGTAGATCAAAGGGAGCAGAATATAGTCTGATGTTTCTGACTAAATATGATGGTATTAAATGTGCAGTTTTAAATTCTCCAAGTGATAGAGTTTATGAAGGGTTAAAAGGGAAGAGAAATTCTAAACATTCTTCTTGGACATATGGTGGAAAAGAGATATCTTATAAACCATTTAAAATAAGGGAATTTATTATGAACATGCTAATGAAGAAATCAAGTATTGATGATTCTGGAGTTATGGACATAGAACATGTTACATGTCCTCTTTTACTAATTACTTCAATAAAAGATGAAATATGGGATTCTTATAGTGCATCAATTAACATTATGACAAAAGCAAAATCATATGAAAAGAGTATTGTATTAACAACAGAGTTAGGACATATGAACACCATTTCCTATCTTCCCAATCCACGCTATAACAAGTATAAAACAGACAAAATATATTATGAGGCTGTACTGTCGTGGGAAAATACTCTATTTTGGTTTATTAATTATTTAAAAAACATCTGATACATATCCTAAGTATCAGATGGCTGGTTTTTGAATTTGCTGGGAGTAAAGGCATTGGTGTTAGACTGCAAAAGGATTATGAAAAGCTGTGGGGCGAGGTGGCAAAGGTACTTCGGGTCATGATGGCCCGAAGCATTTCATCAAAAATTAGATTTTCAAGATTGTAGACCTCGTTTTCTGATGATATAATAAAAAGCAGAAGGAGGTCGCTTTCATGTTAAAAATGATGATCTGCATGGATGATGATAAGATAACGACAGAGAAAAATACCATTTGGATGGTATTTACAGTGCAATCAATAACACGTTCCTTACAGTAGGACTTCCTCGCATTGAGGATGGTTCTGGTGCATTGGTATATCGTGACTGTGGACGGGCAAAAGATTTCAGTCTGTTTGGGAAAATAGTCAACACTTTGAAAAAGCAGACTTGGTTTATGGATAATGTAGCCGTCTGGCGTTTATATGACAGTGACGATTCCGACAGCCCGAAGATTTTAATGAAGAAGATCTGCTTACCCATTACAGAGAAAAACAGGCTATGAGGCTTAATCTTTTGGAGAGAAAATATTTTAAGGCACTGAATTTTGATTTAGATACGCACCAGTTACAAGAACACTATCCGGGAGCCAACTATCGGCAGGCATACGATGATTTGCGTCGTTTTTTTAAGAAGCACCGCTTTCTACACCGGCAAGGCTCCGGTACATATCCGAAGATAAGCTGACCACAGCAGATATATACGACCTGATGGATGATTTGAGCCAGCAGTTTCCATGGATTGGTGTCTGTGTCAGTAAGATTGAGGTTACCAACGTGGGCCGGCAGCATGATTTGACAGAACTGCTAAAGCCATCAGAGGAAATTGTAATCGACGATTCACTTCTGATTGTTCCACCCGAGAAACCAACAGAATAAAGATACATACCAGGCAGGACATAAAAAGTGTCCTGTTTTTTTCAAGTCCAGTTAGCCCCTGAGCAGTAACAGTGACGTAGAAGGGGAGATTGCTGATTTGAAATAATCTTGACAGACTCAATCAAAGATGTATAATAATACTAACAGAACCCACCACGCCTCTGGTTTTTATGCGCAACCCGGTGGGACTTTTCATTTATGGAGTGTTTTTATGTATCAATATCCAAAGCAAATATTAACAATTGCACAACAAAGTGCAATCTTATATTGATGCAGGAATTTTTTCTCAGGAAAATTGTTATTCGGCAAATTAAACGCTGCCGTTTCCGTCAGATTAAAACGGGTCTTTC